>Ga0257114_1000631_pt1 | contig 27396 bp, 10 predicted proteins | sample SI112_10mmetaG_FD_190149 | JGI IMG/M metagenome (GOLD analysis project Ga0257114, IMG submission 190149) | Marine microbial communities from Saanich Inlet, British Columbia, Canada - SI112_10m | ecosystem: Environmental > Aquatic > Marine > Inlet | place: Canada: British Columbia | collected...
TTCTTGTATTTTTGCAAGAAATTTTTGCATTGGTCCATAAGAAAGACCAACTTTTGTTTCATCTAAAATACTACCATCACTTTTTGTATGTCTGATGGAAATATTATTGAACAATGTGCCAAAACTAATAATAGTTTTTCTTATAATTTCGTGATAAAAATAGGTTCCTAACATTAATAACTACCAAATGGATTTGACTCTGAAAAATCTATAATATTATCTGCTTCAAATTCTATATCTTCATTAGAGTCATATGTATTTTTATAACTATTTGTATCATAATCTAATACAGTATATCTAGCAGAAGAACTTGATCCCACAATAACTTCACCATTACTAAATTTACCAGTATTTATTGATAGTGAAAGACTGGTTAGTGAACTTGTATTTGTAAAGTCTTTAACTACTGCCGTTGTACCTGAAGATTCTCCGGTTATAACTTCATTAAGAATATAAGTCCCAACACCAATAGTGGATAATCCTGCTATAGAAACAGTAGGTGCTTGAGTATATCCAATACCTGGATTGAGTATTCTTATATAATCGAGTTTATTGTCGGTAGTAATTCCGGCAATTGCAGTCGCAGTCACTCCTACTCCAGGACTGCCAATAGTAATTATTGGTGCAACAGAATATTGATTGCCAGGATTGCTGATAGATATGGAAGAAACACTAAACTGCGTTCCTCCTATAGAACAAGTTGCCGCAGCTCCTGTTCCTCCTCCACCAGTTATTGTTATTGTTGGTGTAGTAGTATATCCAGATCCACCATTTGTCAATTCCAATCTTAAAATAGATTGCACATTTGCTTTACTAGTTGTAACTGCAACTGCTGTTGCCGTATTTATTCCACTATTTGGTCCTGAGAAAGTTACTGTAGGAGTAGAAGAATATCCACCACCATCATTATTTAAGAATATCTCTTTAATAGAATTACTGGAAATTCCTGCCGTTGCAATAGCAGTTACTCCAGATCCAACCAAGGTCATATATGTAATATATCCTTCATCCTCTACTGTGGCATCAATTTCTTCAATTGAAGTATCAATAAGTTCATTTTCATATTCATAAAGTTCACAACTCAATTCGTAAACATAACTAGATCCCAATTGATAAAATGGTTTTTCATGCTCTACTCTCTTAATTTCAAATAATCTTTCCCCAAGAGGAAAATAAATTAAATCTCCTTCCCTTGGTCTAGAAATTAAGTCGGCAAAATCATAGTCAGTAATTTTTCCTTCTCTAATACCAGCAGTAATACCCTCCAAAAAAGGTACAATATATTCTTCATATCTTTCTCTAGATATAGTTAAACTTATTTCATTTTTTAATCTTAATCCAAATTTTGTCATAATATCACTATCTGGAGCATAACCATCATAATTATTCAAATATGCTTCTATGGCAAAGTTATCATCAAATTTGGAAGATTGTATTTCACGAATTATATTATCAGTTTTAAAAATCTTTCTGGGTAAGTAATTAACTTCTATACCATAAATTTTTAATTGTTCATTAATTAAATCTTGAACAAGAAATTGTTCATTTGGAGAACCTTGAAGAAAAAATGGATTTAATGACATAACTATTAACCAATACAGTCCAGAGGTGGCAATTCGTATTCAGAAGACATCCTCTGCTTTATATCTTCTAAGTCTCTTTGTCCATCTTCAAATATTGCACGACCATTTAGTTCAATACCTCCAGGAAGTTTTACACCTTGGAATTTAATTAAATTTTGACCCCATTGTTTTTTTATTAATGCAGTAAGATATTTTTTAACAAAACTATCATTATAAATTTGAGAAAAACTTTCTGGGTCAAGGGCTCTGTAACATTCCAAAACAAGGAATGTATCTTTAGTTTTTTCTCCCCAATCTATATCCAAATATAATCTATCTTGTCTTTTATTAAATCTTACTTGTTTATCTGTCGTCAATAAAAAATCAATATCTTCAAGATATGATTTTGTCATCGCATAAGACAACAAATCAACTGAACTAAAATAATATAGATCATTCAAGAATAACTGATATTTGATGCTGAACATTCCACTAGAAAGAGTGCTAGTATCAAATTTGAATACTTTTTCTATTCCTATTACAGAATCGGGAACTTGAATAAAATTAGAATTTTCATAAAAATTTGATGTAATTGTTCCAACACCACTTATATTAGTTGAAGTTCCAGTTGTTGTTACAATACCAACTCCAGTTGTACCTGTTGCCCTACCTCTATCAATATCATCTTGAGTAATTTTATATTTAAGAAACATTTTTTCAACACCATCATAATGTCTCTCATTAAAGTATTGAATAGTATCATCAACCAAATCATCAATCTGTTCATCAGCAACATTTATTTCTAAAACTGGTGCTCCAAGTTGTCTCAGACAATAATCAATAAGTCCTTGCTTAGTATTGGGTTTTGCCATTAGAAAGATCCTCCATCTATCGTTGAAGTCCAAGTAGGAATTCCTACATTGTTAGTTGTTAATACGAAATAACTTTCAGATAATGCATTTTCTGTACTGGCAGCACCAATTAGTTTTCCAGTATTATCGAAATAAGCAATTCCATTTGGTCCATCATAATCGTCAGCATCATAATATAAACCTTCAGTAACACTTGCAAATCCAGTAATTATTACATTACCTTCAATATCAATATTGCTATTAAAATCTAAATCACCATCAAAAGTAGATGTTCCGGAAACATATAAGTTAGTTGTAGTTACTATACCAGAAAATTTTCCGTCTCTCCACCTTTGCGTTGTAATTCCAATATCAAAAGTATTATCAGTATTTGGAACTAAATTTGATACAAATTCACCTCCAACATCAATGTCATCTCCAGTAGAATCACCAATTCCAATTGTACCACCTCTAAATGTGGCATTTCCAATAAAGTTTGAAGTTCCGGCAACTTCTAGATTAGTGCCTACATAAAGTTCTCCTCCAGTAGTTGTAATACCACCAGCAGAAGCAAGAGTTGTAATTCCAACGGAGTTAAATGTGGAATTTACTGTTAATCCGTTTAATATGTCAACAGCAGCATTAATATCTAAATCAGAAGCAAAGGTGGAAATACCTGCAACTGATAAATTTCCTCCAATATTAACTGCTTTACCAATTCCAATTCCACCATCAATAACTAAAGCACCATTTGTAGGTGCAGTAGAATCTGTAGTATTTGAAAATGTTACAATGCCAGTAATATTTAAGGATGACGAATCAATCGTATCCGTCATATAGAATTTTTCTGTAGAAAGATCCCATACTAAGATCATTCCATCTCTAGTTTTTAGGGAGGAATCTACATCACTTAAATTTACTAATTTTGTTGGGGGTGCAGATGCGTTGGATAAAACTCGAACTACGTTTTTGGAACCAACTCTAGCTATAATGTTGGGCATTATCTAGTAACTCCTCCTCTGACTAATACAGCACCCTCTACAACTTTAAATTCTTTACCATTATTTATTACCTTTATATCAAAAACGTATCTTCCAGGTTTAATGTTGACAGTTTGTGTTTTACTTAGAGAAATTGTAACAACTCCCAATTCTGGACCAGATACAGTTGACGCAAAAGATACTGAAGTAGAAGAACCATAATATTTTCTCAACTGCGCTTCAGCAGAAGCACCAGTCAAAATTAATGGAGAATTGGATCTAGTATCCTCTAACTCGAAGGATGTATCAAAATCATAACCTTGTTCAATCACAATATTAGATACATAAACTGCCATTATCTTTATGAATTATTATCTTTTAGATATTTATATGAATTATTGATAGCAGTTTATTTGTTTAAGAAATCTTTGAGTAAATCCTTTATTTCTTCAATATCTTTTTTCATATTATTTAACTCTTCTTTCTCAGAATTTTTTCGTTTAACTCTACTCATATATCTATTATAAGCAATATTGTCACAATTAACAATTGCTCCGGTATCCTCATCTCTGTAAAGATGAGGATGATCTTTAACTTTTATTAAATTCTTCATGCTAATGCGATTGTTCTGAGATCACTAATAATTGGTGCATTTGCCTGATCAGTTCCTGACATGATAATTTTGATTGAATATCCACTAAATTCTCCCAAATTATCTGCACTAAACTCATATTCTAAGAACTGATTAGCAGAACTTGCAGGAACTTTAACATCAGATTTGCCATTATTTAGAGATGGATCAATAACTCTAAATCCACCGTCAGAAGTTGCTTCAAGATTCTCATGTCCTGGAAATAATTCAAATTCTTGTTCTATCTCTGAAGAATCATCTCTAACAAGACTATAAAGAACTCTAATGTCAGAAGAAGCAGGTCTATATGCTCCAAGTATAACCTTCAAAGAAGATGCTGGTTTAGATAGTCCAATAGTATCAGAAACATAGATTGCCGAGTGTGGATCATCTAATATTGAATTCACTCTAGAATCAGTAGCAAAGTTTGTAACAGGTCTATTCAAATAGTTTGATGCAAATTCGATAGTGGAATTTTCAAGATTTATAATTGGAGATAAATTTTCATCTGTACTGTTTAATGTAACTGCTGTAGTAAATGATCTTCTACCAGAAACATTATTGAATGCTGGTTGCTGCAACTCATTGACTCTAGAACATACTATTCTGGTGGATTTTAAATTATTAAAGGAGTTCAATTCTACTGGTTCTACTTCATTTAGAAGTTGGAAAGAAGTTTCAGTACCATCAATACTGGTTCCGGTTGTCGTTCTAATTACGGCACTTACTGAAGTTGAATCTCCAGGTGCCTGAATAAAGAATCTTGGATTTACAGAATTAAACTGAATATTTTCAGTTGCATAGACATTATTTCCACCACCAACAAATTGTCTATTAAATGATAATTGTGGTAGAGTTGCAGTATCTGCAGATCTATTTACTCCATATGTAGCACTTCGATCTATTTCAACATAATATCCATTAGAGTCAATTCCAATATCGGAAATATCATAAATTACATTATTAATTCTTCTTAAAGATACTCCATTAAACTCATATTTTTGAACCTTAGAATTAATTTCATGTGATTGAACTATTCCTTCAATACCTCTACTAAGAGTTCTTAATTCATTTGAAACTGCTGTTTGGTATGATATAACTTCATCTCCAACTTTTACATATCCAGGATTAGAAGCACTGACAGGTAATCCTTCGAAAGTTTCAAATACTGAAGAATTTTTAACAAATATTGTATCTGAACCTGTTGATAATAAATTAGCAGTAAGAATTGATGGTGAAATATCAGATTCGACACCAGTCAATTTTAATTTATTATTATTGGCATACATTCCATGATTGAAATGACTTACCTCTAAGTAATTTCCAGAATTTGTTCCTGTTCCTTCGGTTATACGTGTAATGGTTGAAGCTAAAGATACAATAGTTGTATCAGTATCGTAATAACTCACACCAACACCAATTGGAAATGCATTTCCTGCACCAACTTCACCTTGAACATTAGTCAAGTAGAGTGTATCTCTTCCATTAATTGCACTAATAGTAATTAATGCGTCTCTGCCTGTTGTGTTACTAGTGATAGTCACTACATCACCAACTTCATATCCGGTTCCATTAGCAGTTTTTGTAAGACTGGTGATTGCACCATTTCCATCTACACTACCAATAGTAAATTCCAATCCACTACCATTTCCGCCATTAATATTAGTTGTTGGTCTATTAGATTGAGTAGTATAATTTACTCCACCATTAGTAGTTGTAATACCACTGGCTGGACCTCCAGCATATTCAATATAACCATAACTATTTGGAATAGAACCGGCAATCTTTCTACCGGTAGCCAAAATACCAATTGTTGCTGCATCTGTGAATGTTGCAACACCAACAGTAGTAGTTTTTGGTAAACTACCAAGTGGATTTGTAAGTAAATTATTTACATATCCATTACTTTGATCTAAAGGTGGATTTCCAAAATGAGCAATACCAGTATTTGCGGTGAATTTTGCTTTATAAAGTTTAAATTTAAGATCTAATTTTTGTGTAGGTGTCCAAATAGAACCATTTTGAGACTTAAACAAACTACCAAGTGCAAATTGCTTAGTATAAATTACTGCTTCTGCATCAGGTAAAGATTGTGTATTAACAGTTTTCTCTCCCATTTTTGCAATCCAAACTTCATATTCGTCCGAAGTAGGTGCAATTAAAACTACAGCATATTCATTTCCAGGAGCGAGATACTTTGGTTCGTCAAATGTAACTCTTGTTGCAATTTCACCAGTTTTTGATGTTGTAATTTGATCTGGATACAATGTTTTCGATTCTCCAACCAAAATTAAAGTTGGGATACCGAGTTCTACTGTTCTTATTTGAACTTCGAGAGGTGCACTACCTGCTGGTTTGTTAGCAAAATAGAGATCTAATTCAGTAAGAACTACACCTTTATCATCACTACTAAATCCATTCAGATCTGGAGCATCAATATCTCTACCGACAACAAATGATTGTGCAAGAGGATCATCTCTTCTAGCTCTCACAATTTCACGTTGAGTTGTTGTTAAGATTGTGGTACGTCTTATCGTAGTTTCAATAGTTGTAGTTACTGTAGTTTGTATTTGTCTTGTTAGGAGAGTTCCAACAGCACTATAAGATCCTTGTCCGGTGGAAATTAACTTACTTCCAGGTAATGGTTTCTCATTTGTAGAACTACTAGTTAATAAGTATGTCTTTTTACCAGTAAGAATTCTTGGATTTGGTGCTGGATTTGTATGTGGATTCTTAATAAAGAAGGATCCATATAAATCTCCATAATTATCGGTTATCAATCTCAAGTCTTTTACATAAGCAATTGCACCACTACTCTGCCCAACGATTTTTGCACCTTTTGTAACATATCCAAAGAATTTTCCTTGTGCCTCACTAGACAGTGAATTTAAATCGATATTTATTGTTTTAGATGATTGGCTATATGAAGATGGTAAATTCTCTTTCCTTGCATAAGGATTGATATTATATGTTCTTGATGGTGAACTGAAGGGACCTTCTTTGTGATTTGACTTTGCAAGTCTAAAACGACCTATTTCTCGGTCTTCTTTATATACTTTTATCGTTTCTCCAGATTTAAATGATCCCTGCAGAACACCAGGTGTATTTAAAGATATACTATTAGAAATCTCTAAAAGTTTTGGTATGAAACTTACATTACTATGATTATCTAAGAACTGGTAATGTTTTGTGAGGGGTTTTAGTGATCTTCCGAAGAAAGAAACATTTCTAGATCTGATATATTGATCATCACCACTAGAAATAAGAACATCTCTAGATCTTACATTAACTCTAGTTCTAGAACTTGTTGAAGTTTGTACTCTAGAACTGGTATTAGTTTCGGTTCTTCTTGTTTCTGTAACTCTAGTTCCACTTCCAGTTTCAATTCTTATAGGTGATAGAGTAATAGTGTTTCTAATAGTATTACGAACAACATTGATAGTTCTTCTTGTTATATTCTGTACAGAAGGGGGAATATAAATGGTTCTAATCCAAAAATCATTTGCTGGGGATAATTTTACATTTCCAACATATTCTATCACATGAAATGGATTGACATTTTCTACACGAGTAGCAAGTGGTTGTTCTAACCAACCAATAGAATCATATTTTAAAGTAACAACATTTCCAGTTTTTTGAATATTTGGATCTAATAGGTCAAAGTTGGTTGTTAAATCTAAATCTTCTTCTGAAATTTCTGTTGAAGGTAAAACTCTTTGATTTAAAGAATTTAAAATAAGTCTTGGTCTCAATTCACCTTCACTTATGTCTGCGGAGGTTAAATTTTGGTCAGAAAGATTGCCATCTACAAAATTATCTACAAAGAAACCGGATTTAAATCTATTATTTCCATCTTCATCTTCAATACGTAATGCTTCAGTACTAACCTCCAATAAACTTAAAGATGTAACTCTTTCTAAGTTTTCTATTCTATCTTCAAGTTGACCAATATCTCTCATAGTATATCTTCTATTGTCAACCAGACTAATAGAAACATTATCTGGATCATAAAGATATGGTGGAAGTGTAATAGTTGCCAATTCCATCAAACTTTGATCATTACTTGGAGATGCTTTTGGATCTTTTGCCGAAACACCTTTACTAACAATAAGATTTTCAAACTTATCAAGATATAACTTATCAATTCTAGGAAGATAAAAATCAAATCCAATTAATGAACTTTCACCAGGTTTTAAGTGGGGGTCTACAATTGCACTAAAATCTCTTGACCCAAAATCAAATGGTGAAGCAGTTGTTGAAGAATAATTAGCAACTCTTGGTCTAAAATCTAATGTATCAGAAGCTCTAACATTTTTGGGACCAATTGTGGGAATATCATTTAAAAATCTATCAGCATCATAACTTAAAACAGTAAATACATCTCCAGTATCTGACGCGGGAACTATATAATGATCAAAAATAACCAATAATCTTTTAGATGGTTCTGAATCTGTTGTTCTAATCAATCTAGAATAATCATAATATTCATTTTTTTGTCCACCATCAAGAACAAAATTGTCTGTTACATTATTATATTCCCCTAATGTAATAGACTGGATGGTAGAAATAATATTAGATTCTTCGAATGTTACGGTTTCTCCGGCAATAAAAGTATTCTGGTTTAGATAGACTACACCTAGTTTATTTGCATCACCTGATGATGGTGTGGAACTATTATTTGTTACAACTCTTGCAACTGTTCCACTCTCAGAACCAATGATATTTTCACCAATAATTGCATCTGTTGCAACATTGGATATTGAAGAAAACTCAATTGCATCTAATATAGGATTTGCAGTATTCGTTGATTCGTATACTACAAGAACTTTTGCAACATCAGGAACATTTAATGAAATTTGATCGTCTTGAACTCTAAGTCCATAATATTGATTATATGTTAGTCCATCATTGATTGATATGCTAGATGCAGACCCAGATTGTGCTAATTTTGAAAGATTAACTACTTTTACTGCACTTCTAGTAAATTTTTTAATTTTACTTTGAATTCCATTCTTCTTCAGTGTTACATTTACAATACTATTTCCACCACTAGAATTCAGATTAGTAACGGCAATACCAGTTCCTCCCCCAGTAAGAGTAAATGCATCAGAAGTTATTGTTCCGATTCCACCACCATTATAATGAATCGAATATCTTTCTTGGTCGAATGTCTCATAAAATGAACTAGTAAGTCCAGTATTAGATTGATTTAACTCAAGTTCAACATCATTAATGTTTACCTCAATTTGTTTAGATATTAATAATTGAGAATTAGAAAGATCAACAGAGGAAATATTAGATTCTGGAAGATTTGCATAAAGATATCCATTTTCACTATTTCTTATTTTTGGTACTCTTAGATTTGCCGTATAATCTCCATCAGTAATTACTGGATTGCCATCAAAAACTCCACTAACATCTGAAATGGTTCCAAGAGTTAATGTTGATAAGTCTGAAGAAACGGCTGTAATTCTATTATATTTTAAAATACTTGATTGTGCAACACTAATTACATCATTCACTTTGACTCCAGAAAATAATTTTCCTGGACTTGTTACTGAACCTCCAGCAATATTAACTTCTGTAATTCCATTAGAGAACTTTTTAGGACTTAGAACTGCATCTGCAAAGAAATTTGGAAATCCTGATACACCCGATTTTGTAACAGCTTTGATTTGGTCAGTTGTATTTTGTATAAAACTTGCAATTGTTAGTGCCGTTTCAATTCCATTGACAATTAGTTTTTCACCGGTTACAAAAGTCCCTGAAGTTTGACTCAGATTTAATGATGATGCAGAAGCACCAAGAACAACAAATCCACTTGCACCACTACTTTTTCCCTTTATAAAGGAGGAAGTTGGAATCTCCGTTGCCGTTACACTTCTATTAAAAGTTACATTTGTATAAGTTTGAATATCATAAAGATATAAATCCCACTGAGTTGCTGCACCAGAATATGCAGCATCAGTCAAATTAAATGTATAAACTCTCGCAACACCAATTACACTACCTCCATTAAGTCTATTTTTTAATTCAACAGTGTCATTTTCTTTTGGAGCACCAATAACATTATTAACCCTTAACAAATGTCCCATCTCAAATGGAATATTTGCACTATTAACAGTTTCAGTATCTCTTGGTTTTTCTACGTCTACAGCAGTTTCTGCAGGTAAAGTAACATCATACCCATCAACATATGCTCTTCCAGAACTTACTTGTAGGCACATTAATCCGTCTGATGGAGTATTTCCTTGTTCTGTAGTTTCACCTTCTAAATATAGTCCATCATTATCAATTTGATCATTTAATGAATTGAGTGCTTTAATATCAAACTCATCTACAGCATAATGACCAGATTCATCAAATGTTCTTTCCGCAATATAATCTCTTATTAAATTATATTGCGGTTTATTATCAATTTTTTTAATTTTTCCTTCATCTAATCTCAATATCTCTACAAAATCAGTATCTGTATTATTAGATATTTCTTTCTTTGTAAGTGTTAATGCTATCTTTAATCTGTCTGCTCCTGGTGCTGCAAAATTAGTGAAACCACTTGCATTATCATACAAGGATGAATCATCTTTTGCATTAACAATAGTTTCTGATATTTTTAGTCCTACTCTATATGAAGGAGTATTAGTATAATAGTCTAATATAAGTGTTTGCTTAGAAACTTCTACAAATGTTCCTCTAATAAAGTAAACACCATTATCGATAAATGCTGCTGAACCAGTAGATATTGCATCTTCTGATATTAATGATGCAAATGCAGTACCTGCTGTAATTGTAGTATTTCCATATGTAACATTTTCACTTGCAAATAATTGCTCCCCATCTTGGAAAGTATCCACTTCTGCATCGTCTCCGGATTCACCATATTTTACATAAATTGTAATATCAGTTACTAGGTCATTATCAGATGTGAGTGCAACTTCTTGAATAGATGCTGTTACTCCCGAAAGTTGTCCCGTTATTTTTTTCCCAATAAAATTTTTAATATAAACAGAGACATCTATACCTAAATTGATCTCATTTAATTTTACTGCAGAAAATTGATTATCAAAAGTTACAGATCCTGGAAGAACCATAGATCCTTCTTTGAAAATATTTCCACCAAAAGACTCTACTTGATTTTGTAAGATGGACTGGAGAGTTGTTAATTCTCTAGCCTGAACTGGATATCCTGGTTTAAATAAAACTTTATAAAAGTTTTTATCTCCATCAAAATCATCATAATATGGGCTTATATTTAAGTCTGTTTTTTGTGCCATCTTTTTTTAGAATTCCAGAATAATTTTGATGTCTTCTTTTTGTCTAGAGTCTCTCTGAACTTCGGGTCGGTTGTCAATATAAATTATATTCCCCGTCTTTTTATTTATCTCCGGATTTGCAAGACCATTTGTAAAAGTAACACCTAAGTTTATTTGTTTATTATTAACAACTACAACACTACCGTTTAGATTTGCAATACTTGCAGAACCTCCACTAGTATTAAATGTGATATCATTAGTAGAATCGAATGCTATTACATCCGTTGTACTGTTACTAAGTGTTTGGTCTACGTTATTTCCAAAACATAATGATCTGTCTTGATAATACTTCAAAACTTTAGTATCTTTATCAAATGATGCTACATATCCTTTTGCTCCAGATACATTTTGAGTTATTTGTTCACCAATAGTTACATTTCTAGACTCTGATAGTCCGATACCAGAAAGAGATGAGAATGTATTTCCAGTAAAAGTTACTCCTGCTCCAGAAAATGTTTCGGGATTTTTTATAATACCAACTTGAGCAAATTTAGTGTCTATTGGAAAATCTTTAGTTGAATCATCGAATCTTGCATACATTAATACTTTATCTGTTCCCAACTCCTCATAAATGTTATAACCATGGCCTTTTGATGGAGGAATTATGGGTATTAATTTTGCAGTATCAGTGGGGGAAGATTTGGGTAGGTTGAGAATTCCATAAGTATATCCTTTTCCACCATTTGTCACCGTAATATCGGTTATTGTACCTGCACTATCTGTCGTAATTGAAACTGTACCTCCCGTCCCATCTCCTAAAATATCTGCGGTCGTACCTGTAGTGTATCCTGATCCACCATCTTCGATATATATTACCTTTATTTGATTGTCATTAGTATCAGAGTTTCCTCCTTCTCTAATAGTTTGAATATCAGAATCTGTTGTAGTTAACCAATCGTTAGGAACTGTAATATACTCTGTAGAATCAAATTTGATTACATCTGATGGAAGAATAGTGAATAGATATTTCCATCTATATCCATCAGACCCTGCAACAGATGGTTCTACATCTGTATGTGTTGGTTCTATTGTCGATCCTGTAACAGTAGGATTGGATCCAGAAGAACCATTGTCTATACAAATATAAACTTTAAATTCACTTGTAATAATATAATAATTTGTATCATATAATCTTACCGTTTTGGATACAGGTGCTTCATTTCCTTGACGATAATCATGCCTATACATGTCATAAGGAGTATTTGCGACCCATTCAACCTTTCTTATAACTCTTCTGGCATTTTCTGCAGTAATTTTCTTACCAAACAAACTAGTATCTCTATAATGAGACAAATATTGAAAATTATCTACAGGATTATTAGTTGTACTTGTATTCCAATTGTCGGTTCTTCCAAATCCAACTGATCCTGGAGTTGGATTTGATAACCCCAAGAAAGCATAGTAAGAATTATTACTGATAGACTCTACAAAAGAACCAGCATTCAATATTCTAAATTGATCTGTTACGAATGCGGACATATTAATAGTTTTTTTATATATTTATAAGACAATTTTAGTTTTCAATTATACTTCTCTTTTAGGTAATGCTCCAGTTTTTCTAATACCAATACCTCTTCTTTGGATTGTTGGATATGTTGTCAATCCAGATACGGTATTTCCAGTAACTCCGATTGATATTGGATTTGTAGATCTTGTTCCTCCTTCCAATAATCCCCATGAGTATTTCCCAACGGGATTTAATGCACTTCCAGTAGTTCCAAGACCAACTATATTAGAATTTGAATCTACATTACATGTAATAATTCCAATTGTAGTTCCAGCACCTGTATTATTGGACCAAGAAGAAACATAATAAACATTGTCCAAGAAATTAGTTCCAATTCCAACAACTGCAGAATTTGAATCATCAATTGAGGTGACTCCACTACCAATTTGAGTATCATAGATATAAATTGGATAACCCGTCGATAGTCCAGTAAAGTTATTACTGTCAATCAATGTAAATTGAAGTGCTAAAGGAACACCAACTCCAGATGCTGTTGTAATACCAGTTACAATTCCAGAGAAACCTTCAATATTACTAAATCCTGTGATTTTTTCAATAGAACCTGAAGATGCTGTAGAAATTCCATTAATAATAACCGCATCTAATGGAGTAGAAGAATCGGTATATCCATTATCAGTTTCATAATTAAATAATTCTACATTATCGACAAATATTTTAGTATCTGTTGTGGATACATCTTTAATAATTCTTGCAGTCGGGAAGATTAAAGGTTCTAGTACATCTCTTGATTTATAAACATATTGGCCATTAATTTTCTTATCTGTTTTTTGCTTAGTCCAAGAAAGAGGTTTGTAATTAGATTCATCAACTCCTAATCCAGCATATCGATTAGTTTCCAATTTATCAGAAGTAGTTATGTTATAAACTGTTCTTTCATCTTGTGTTATTGTATTTGGATAGATATTGTTACTTATTACTTGAACAACATCACCAGTTTCTATAGTTGGTATGATATTATCTACAAGTATAGTATCAGTCCCATCAACACCTCTATAGAAGTAAATTTCAATTTCTTCTTCTGGTGACGGTGCTCTTGTAAATGCAAATGATGTTCCGCCTTCAAAAATGTAATTTTCCACAGGTTTTTGTAATATACCATTAACAAAAATTATAAGAATATTATTAATATTTTTTTCAATAGGAGAATTTTCTTTAGGTTCAAAACTTAAAAGTTCTGAATTGTAATTGAGTGGGAATCTAACTCTTGATCCATCTTGCAGGTTTTGTATAGAATCAATATAATCAAGTTCACCAAATTCCCAAGCAGCAAAATTATCAGAGTAAGTATCAACCACTGTAATCTCAAAATCTGATATTGGAGAAGATAAAGAACCATCAGTGACTAATCCAACTGGTTTGAATACATCACCTCTTCTGAAATTATATCCTGGTCTTGAGAATTTAACTTCACTTACCTCGAATAAAGTAGATCCTATTCCCGTAGATCCACTAACTTTTAAATCTACTAATAATCCATTACCAGTATCAGTTGTTGCTCCAATTCCCAATCTAGAAACACCGACCACGGGTAGATTTTTATATGATGGGTCTGAAACAAATATTTCTGGATTACTATATCCAGTTCCTCCACCAACAACATTGAATGATAAAGTTCCTCCAACACCAATATTTGCCGTAATTGTTGCTGCAGCACCAGAATGTCCACTTTCATATACAGATATTCCGATGGAAACTAAACCATTATATCCAGAACCATGTCCTGTCGTTCCTAGTCCAACAGATACAATAGAACCTCCAGCACCAACAACAGCAGTCACAGAAGCACCTACAAGTGGTGCAAACCCAAGTCCAGGTGTAGATCCATATGAAACTATAATTCCACCCCTAGGAACTTCATTTGCATTAATATCATAATCAGAAGTCACATATTGAAGAGGATTGTCTAGTCTAGTAATTCCAGAAAATTCTACAGTTGATATTCCTGCACTGGAGTCTTCTAAGATTTGATAATTAAATCTTGTCGGATTATTATCAGTTTTGGGTGATTGATAAATGTTATTAATGAATACTAAACCACTTGCACCTTCTGTTCCAATTCCTGTAGTATTTGCACCACCAACTTTCAGAGTAAATGTTCTTCCAATTCCAGTAAATTCATCAGACAAATCGTCATAGACTTTGTTATTTTCATAATCAGATTTAAAAAATACTCTACCACTAAATGAAGAAGTGTCAAAGTCTAAATTATTTTTTGTTTTTGAGATTTGTGAATTACCTCTTGGTGCTTCTGTGAAATAAATTTCACTATCTTCAATATTAAACGATCCTTTATAGATTCTTACTAAGGTGGAATCTGTATGAGTTGATGCAGAAGAACCTACAAATCCTCTCTTGACCTCAACTAAATTTATACTCCCTTCATTTGTAATCGGTCCTACATTGGTTGTTCCTAATCCAACACTAGTGACACCCATGTATTCATCATCAACTTTCAATATATCTCTTGGATTTATTGTTGAAATACCACTTAGTGATACAATACTTCTACTATTGTTTAGAGAACCACCAACATTTCCACTCAAAGTATGTGTAATCTTAGTGGGTGCTATTGGATATTGAACCAATTCATCGACAGTTAAGATACACTTGGTGTTTCTCTCTTTCATAGTGAATCTATGAGCATTTCCTTCTCCAAGGGAAGTAAATGTTGTTCCAATTCCAGCAGCTGCTGCTGTAGTTGTTATTGCTACTTTAAAAGTATTTTCAGTTAATTTGATAGCATAAACTGTAGATGGAAGTTCTCCACCAGGAGTAACTACTGCACTAGTTCCAACACCAACGATTGTAGAGTTTGGAGTATATATTAATTCTTCTCCAGTAACAAAAAAGTGATTCTGGATTGTAAAAGTTCCAGTAGATGCATCCAGTGCAGATGAATTTGGATTAAATTTTTTGGAGAAAATTGGAATGCCATTATCAGTTAATTCGAAACTGTCTTTATTAATTCTACTAAGATTAATAGCATTATAGAATTTTTCATCAATACTTTCAGTTACAGTACCATAAGATAAATCTAAAGGTTCATTAACAGTGTCTACTTCAGAATAGAATGATTTGCTGAATACTTCAATATCAATTTGACCTGTTTGATTTGCATCTGGGAAGAATTTGAGCATTAAATTGCTTCCAGATATTTCTCCTCCAAATGTTCCAATACCAGCAGCATCATCTAAAACATCATCATTAGATGCTGAAAGGAAAGGCAATTGTTGAGTATAAACATCAGTCTGATCGGAGACCATCATAACTTGATGAAGTGCTTTTGTAGAACCAATACTTACTTGAATTAATGATTTGGATGCATTAAATAAAGTTTTATCTAAAGTTTGAACTGTTGTGGAAGAAGCACCCACCGTAGTATAATATCTCGAATCATATATTATACTTCTTTCTTGCCCATCAAATTGAGCTGAAGATTTAAATCTATATGTACCAATTCCAGTAGATGTTGTTCCAAATCCAACAATATTAGTTTTTATCTTAAGTTCATCGGAAGAAGTATTTTCATGTGTTATAGATAAAATTCCACTATCTACATTAGAATAAAAAGTTCCTATTTGATTTCCTGTTGAAGAACTCAAAACATTACTATCAATATAATATTCTGACATGTAAGAATTTGTTCCAGCAATAGAAACATACAATCTCACATAATTCATATCGTTAGTAACTGTATTAGTTACCTGTGCATTAACATAAAGAGATTCAAAATTATTAGAATTTAAAGAAATAATTGTTGTAGTTCCAATTCCCACACTAGTATTTTCTATATCTACAGAACCTGTCAAATTGACAAAACCTATAGACTGTGTTCCAACACCAGATAAATTTGTATTGAATATTTGTTTAATTACTTTTAGATCGTAATTTGTATTCAATGCATCATTAGGAACGAATCGTAAGAAAGTTTTTTCATTTCCGTCTGTAAATAAGTCAAAAATACCATAATTAAATTCTTGTCCAGATATGGACTCATTTTCAATAATGACTGATTCTAATTTATTTTTTAAAATAGTAATATCTGTTAACTGAAATTCGGTATCATCTTCACTAGACACTCTTAATAAGTAATTAAAATATGTTCTACTATCAAGTTCGTCTACTAATAAAAATTCTGTAGATTCGGATTCTGAGTTTGAGAATTGATTTTGAAGATCATCAATTGTTAATACATTAATATTTTTTAATTCTGTATAATTAGTGAGTTTTTTAGTTTTTAATTTTAAAAATTTTGATTTTGAATCTACGACATCGATATCAATAACATTATCAAAATTATTAATAGTGTCTACTCTTTTCTCATCAATTACATCATAAATTATAGTAATTCCATCATTAGTAGTTGTTAAACCTGCATTAGTGTTTGAAGATATTCCAGTATCTGCAAAATTCTTTAGTCCACTTGTATGAACTAAACTTTCTACTGGAGATTGTTGATCTCTATATGTTATTGAACTCTTTACGGAATATGATAGATTTTGATAATAGTTATTGTCTGGAGTGACCTGAAAATCTTCACTTAATTTTCCAGTTTCAGTATCCCAACCAATATCCTTTATATTAGAGTATCCAACACCAAATGTTCCTTCATTTAAATTTAAAGACTTAATTGTTGCGACAGTGCCAGATTCATTTCCAGTAACAACTTCACCTATTGACAACTCATATGATCCAGAAACTTTTAAAGAATCTCCATCACTTTCTGTAACTTCCAAGTCTTTTATTATCTGATTTGAAGATAAAGTTTCTCCAATAAAAAATTTGGATGGTTCTTGAACTACCTTAAAAGTAGGGTAATCATTTTTATTGATTATAACTCCACTAAAATTTTGAATTGTTTTTGCAATTCCAGTATTTGTAGTGAATTCAGATACACCAATGGAGACTGTATCATTAATTCCCGCAGTGCTATACCCCCTTACCTTAAAGAATTTGTATCCATAATCAGAAGAATTGAATCCATCTCCATCAGAACTGTATTTTATAATACCTTCAATGAATACTTCATCTCCAACAGCAAATGGAGGGGTATTAAAAGTATTTCCAATACCAGGAGTTGATATTATACATGTGAAAATACCGGTATTTGATGATTCTACCTTTTCAATCGCAACGCCATTGTTATTATTTGTTGCAAAAACTTCTACTGTTTCATCAGGTAAACCTTTTGGTTGTATTTTAATATCTAAAGAAGAAATTGCAGATCCTGTTATTTTTGGTTCAATTAATCCAGAATTTATTACATTTCTTGTTGTGGGATTGATGAAAGTAATAAATGGTGCAGATACATAACCCTCTCCTCCACTAATTATTGATATCTGACTTAATGTATTTGAATCTTTTGTTACAATGTTTGGGGAAACATTGACCTTAGGTCTTAAAGTTTTATCCGAAGAATAGGTAAATCTATTATTGATGACTCTACTTTCTTTTATAGAACCTACATCTATAGATTTTGCGTTTACGATTAAATCTACTCCAGAAACAGAATTTGTAGACTTCAAAGAAGGCAATTTTTTATATCCAATTCCTGAAGATATAATACTTAAGGACTTAACTGGACCAGATGCTGAAGTTGATAATGTTGAATAATCTAATATATCACACTCTGTTGAACCATAAGAAAGTTTTTCTGGTTTTTTGTTGATATTTACATTGAACGTTGTTGCAGCAACACCACTAATAGTGTATGAGTTATTATAGTCACTATTAACATACTTAATACTCGAATAGTTACTAACATCAGTATCAGATTTAATTAATACTCCATCTTTTTCTAAAGTATAGAATAATTCTTCAATTTGTGAGGTATAATCTAATGTAAGAGTTGCTGTAGATGTTACTCCAACAGTTCCCACTCCAGATATACTGAAAGTATTTGTGGAACCAGTAGAAACAAATTCATTATTGAACTCTTTGTCCTGATACAATCTCAAACTATAATTTACGAGTGAAGAATCTGAAAGGTCAAATACTAAATTGTTATTTTTGACCGGTTGTAATTGTGGATTAATTAATGATATTGTTTGTGAAGAACCACCCGTAGAAGCAAAACTTACAACTGTTGGTGGATTTTGTTGAGAATCTATTAAAGTTTCGCAGAGATTAATTTTATTTCTATTAACTTTATAAACAAAATATTCGTTATGTCCACTATCTTCATAAAGAACTTTATCACCAGTTACTAACTCATGATCTGTAATTGTGATTTCATTAGTTACTGTATTAATTCCTGTGGAATTAAATCCAATTGGATTGATTACAATATTATCAATTTCTGATTTATAGAGAACACGAACTGCTGTTGAGGTTCCAATACCTACTGAAAGATTGGGTTGAACATCTAATGTTACCGTATCTCCATTTTGAAGTTCATGAGATGTTGATACTGAAACAGTCACTACATTCTTATCTACATCTCCCAATATTTGAGTATAATTAGATTCGAATGAATACTGATCATTATCTACTCCATTAGAATGGAAGAACAATTCTTCACCTGCAATTGTAGTCTTCAATCCAATAATACTTGGACCTTTCTTAACTACAAAAACATTGGTATCTAAATTTATTGGGATAGATGTTCCATCGGCAGAAACAGTTATAGGTGTTCCATTAGAAGCATAAACAACTGGTTGATTTGTTACAAAGGGATGACTTTCAATGTAAATTCCTTTTGTAGGAATACTTCTAGTTACAGTTGAAATTCCTCCGAATGTAAATGATGTGCTATATCCAACACCACTTATTGTTCCAACACCAACAGACTCTCTAGGATTGAAAAATACTTTATCATTTACTTTAGAATCAAATTTATCTACAGATTTAGAAATTGTAAAAGAATCTGGAGAGAAAGTTACTGCCGTTCCAACAGTATGTGATACACCCACCAATCCTCTTTCAACTCTGAGAATATTTTGACTTTTAAATACTTCAAGAACTTTTAAAGTTTCTGTTCCAATACTAATACTACTACCAACAGATACTTGTTCTGGAATTGGAGAAACGTAAATTTCTGTTGTTTCTGTTGAAATTCCTGCAGATGTTATAGTAGAAAGACATCTTCCATTTGCATAAGAAGGAACTGTAATTTGATGTGTTCCATTAAGTGTCGATAGATTTGTAGAAAATCCAGATATAGTTACATAATCTAGATTTAAAAGATCATGATTGGGTAATATTGATACTTTTACTCTACTTGTAGATTCCCATGTAAAAATAGAATTTAAATATTCAGTTGAATTTGTATTTAATTCTACAATACTCTTTCCTTTAATGGAAGCAATATTAACATCTAAACCACTTCCTGAAGTATCAGTATCATCAAATATTAATTTATCTCCAACTTTGTAATTACTGCCAGAATTTTCAATCTCTATAGATTTTACAGAGTCTGATGTTACAGATACTACTTCTATTTTTTGATCTAAAACATCACTAGTTTCATTAATAAAATCATAATCAGCATTTAGTTCTGATACTTTATATGGTAATGTGTTTCTCAATAAATTTGAATTATTGAAATCAAATGATTGATCCAAATCAGAATTGGAAATTAATTTTGATTTATACTTATTACCTATAAAATATGGAAATTGGTCTATTGTAGCATGGTATGCATAAACACCATTCGGATACTCTACATTTTTTTCATATCTACCATTATATTCATCTAAATCTCCAACACCATTAAATTGATAGTCTTCGACAAAAAAACCAGCATTAAATCCAGATGGTCTATCTTCAACATTAGATGTGTTTAAAATATATCCAGATTCTAATAATCTCGTTCCGGAAGGTACATTAGGATCAGAATATCCATAGGGTCCATAAATTGGATTACCATCATAAGCCCATCCAATTATGTTTGAAATGCTTGTAGATCCTGAACCCACTTTACTTTCTTTAAAGGAATTTCTCAAATTCTCAAAATATTTTGATACTGAATATTGAAGTTTATCTTTACCTTCTAATAAAACTTCTCCAGTAGTGAATCTTGCAATATTATCATTTAAAGTTAATTTTCTTATTTGTGGATCAATAAAAGCATTTTTTCCTGATGAGACAACTTCAATTTTTGTGTTTGATGCAGAATACCCAATGCCCGTATTCAGAACTTTTACTTCTGATATTTCCCCATTATTAATTATTGCTCTTAACTCGGCCCCAGTGCCAGATCCAGAAACAATTAATTCTGGAACAGAATAATATTCACTTCCAACATAACTTGTAAAAACATTAATTATTTTTCCATCAACGATAGATGGTGTTAATTGAGCAGATTTACCATTCTTTATAGAGATTATTGGTTTTTTCTCTAAGTTTAAAATTGTAGATCCATAACCAGTTCCTGATTCGTAAACATAGGCATCAATAATACTTCCTTTTACTACTGGAGTTACTACTAAATCATTATTCTGTTGAGTAGTAGTGCCAAATCCTACAGTATTGTATTTAATTGAAACAGAAATATCAGAATATTTGAATACTTGATTTTGTGATCCAGTTGATACAAATTTAACATAATCTTGTCTTTCAAAATTAGAGGTGATAGTTCCTCCAATACCAGCATCACATATTCTAAATTTATCATTATCAAGTTTCAAAACATAATATTGATTTGTAGTTTCTACGCCTGCTATTGGAATCGGTGCAGCAAAGTCTCCAGTAATAGTACCATCTGCTGTAGCAGATGCATAAAAATCTTCCGATAAATCAGTTGTTTTTGTTATACCGGGACCTTCATAACTAATTCTAAAAGAATCACCACCACTACCTTCTTCCATTACCACTCTAAACGGATAATAAACACCGGCAATTAAGTCTATAGTTGCTGATCTTTCTGTTGCTGCTTGACCAGAACCCATCCCATTATCTAATGTAGCATTAGCCTTTGTTCTTGTTTGACCCTCAAGTGCAAGATTACCTATCCAAATACCACTTCCATCATCTGAACGGGTGTAGAATTTATATGTTCCAGATACTCTTGGTCTAAAATATCCTACTCCAATCCATCCATAATTATCTCCTATACTATTACCAAAATTAACACTACTCCAGAAATTCACTCCAAACCTATAACTTGGATCTGGTAATCCAGATGTTCCTGTTACATTACTACTATCATTTGCCGTAGTAAGAGGTATTGATCCTATATTACCAGTAGATATTACTGATCTCCAACTTCCATTAAAGAATTTTCCAGCAATACCACCCTTTTTAAAAGTTGAAGTTCCGGAAACAGATCCTGCATATTCTACAATTTCACCACTATTAAATCCATGATTCTTGAAGTTAATAGAGTTTTGTGTCGTAGATATTCCAGTAGAATTTACAATTAATTTTCTATTTGTATATCCTTCACCTTTGTTAATTACTTTTATATAAGAAACTTGTTTTGAAGACGAAAGTGTTGAGAATTTATGTGTTCCAACAGAACCGGTATAGATTCCTACAACATTTGCGTTTGATTGCTGATCACTTAAAGTATTATATAATTTTATTGCTTTATTGTTAGTAACACCAACAAAATACGTTGAATTAGTAGGAAGATTGATATTATTTCCTGCAGTTCCAATTGCTATTGGATCATTACCTAAAGAATTATAAATTACTTCTTGACCATTAATAAAGTTATGATCTGTTAAAAATACAATTTGATTCGTTGTTTCACTAACTCCACCACCACTAGAAAATTCATCTGCATTAAATAAAACTTCTCTGGGTCTTTCGATTATTACAGGTTCGATTACGGCACCACTACCATTTCCTCCTGAAATATTAATAGAAGTTATCTCTCCAATATTATAATCTTGCGAATCTACATATACTTTTTCAAAACCTCCACTAATAACAGGTTGAATTTTTGCAGTAATACCAGCACCGGTAGAAACTTCAACTAATGGTGGATTAATTATATCAAAATCTTCTCCACCAGAGAGAATATCTACATCCTCAATAGGACCATAGTAAACTACATCTTTAGATTTATAGTTGTTAATTTCGACACCATTAATTAACACTCCAGTAGTTCCTGGAGTTGTTAAGGTTCCGGAACCATTTTCAATATTTTTTTCTAATGGAAATTTTCTTAGAAGTTTTTGTATTCCTATATCATTTTTTCTTTGGGAATCTAAGGTAAAAGTATGAGTTCCTATACCAGAATTTGGTATTTGAAATGATACATTACTGTCCGAATCTAATAAAGAAGGTGTAGTATATAATTTGAATTGATTTGTAGATGTTACTTTTACATAATAATTACCAGTTTGCAATCCAACTAAAGGTTCATCTTGTGGAAGATAATATATTTTATCTCCTGTTAAAAATGGGATGGAAGGATTGAATTGAATTATATTATAAACATTGTTACCTCCTGAAATTTCTGGAATATTAAAAGTGCTAGCAATACTTACTTTTTTAATACTAGTTTTAATATCAAGACGATAATCTACAATTCCATTTTTTTCTTCGGAAGGTAGTGAATTTGATGCTACATATGCGTAATCATCTTTATCAACATATACATTAAGAATGTCTGATAATACAGAACTACTTTCAAAATTTGAACCTGAAGATTTTGTTTTATTTAATTTTCTTCTTACATCATATTCTTTATTGTTTTCTAAAGTTGGTTTGTTTATTAAACTTAAAGAATTTACTGAAGTATCGATATCTTGAATATAAGGTGTATTAGCAGAGGATACTACAAGTTCACTACCTCTTTCTAATATTTCAACTTCATCTCCAATTTTTAAACTGGATCTATCAATAGTCGATCCTAATTTTACACTCGAATTATTTACAATCTGATATCTTGTGCTGGTATTGTATATGAAAGAATTTGCAAAAATCTCTTTCCAGTTTAAATTACTATTCTTAATCCTGTCTCCAAGATTTTTAATTGTAATTATATCATTTTCGTCTACTTTAAAGTCTTCATTTTCTTCTACTAAATCTTGTATTACTCCAAGCAATATTAATTCAACTTTCTTAGAAGTATCTCCATCTTCATAAGAAAAGTAAGTGTCTTTAGATCTAATATTTGATGATGTAGTTATAATATCGTTGATACCAGTACATCCAAAAAATTGATTAATACTTTTTCCAGTGTAAGAAATAGTATTAGTTCCTGAAATTAATGTTCCAGATTGTGGAAAACTTAGAGTTGAATCCACTGTTAAAATGGAAGATCCTACAGATACACTTTCAATTAGTTTTGTATTTGGAGTAATTTCAAAATTTCCTTGAACTGAAGAAGAATCAACAGTATTTCCAATATAAAATTCAATTTTATAGAATGTTTTTCCTTTTCTTGAAAATGATTCTATAGCCGATATTGAAGCAGTTGTGTTCTCATCAGTAGTCTTTATGAGAGTTTGTCCGACAATTTTTGAGGGTTCACCTGATATTACTTCTGCTATTGCAACTTCTCTTCTTACATAATTTGCGGAAGAAGGTTTGATTAAATAATCTTCCAAATTTATAATTGAAGGAGTTTCTCCAAAAATAACTTTGAAAAGTATTTTTATTGCTTCATCTGTTCCTTTAGAAGCATAAAAATCTTTTGCTCTTTTGATAAAATTACCAACGTCAATTTCATCTGAAAATTTAATATTTTCCAATCCTGGAGTAAAAGTATACTTTAGTTTTTTATAAAAATCTTTTAAAAATAAAGAACTTAAATTCTGAACAGATGTATCGTTAGAATGCTCTGCTGCTGTTGATGTGGAAAAAACAAGTTCTCCACGATTCAAATCTTGATGGTAATCGGTTACTCCACTAAATCCGCGCACACAACCAGTAAAACTATTGGTAGTAATTCCAGTATATGTAATGACTTCATTATCAATTTTAAGAAGTCCATACTGATTAGGGAATCCTTTTGTATTAGAAACACTAATAGTAGTATCAGTAGATGATACACTATTACTAGTTGTTGTACTATCTACAATAACTTCAGGTTTTAAATTATCTAATTTCAAATACTGATCTAAATTATCACTAATATCAATAGGACCACCTTGATATTCTTGAGAAATATAATATTGCTTTAAAAATTCTACTGCGTTTGGACTTTCTTCCAAGATAAACTCTGGAAGTTGATGGTCAATAAGATCTTGTACTTTAATTCTAGATTCAAATCCAGTTTGTATCATATTACTTTCTTACTAAATTTCCGTTTGAATAACTTGATGTATAGAAGTCAGAAACAAATCTGGTTCCAGATATTTCATCCCCAGAAGCAATCACATCCCTGACAATATTTATTGCACTTTTAGAAATGTTTAATGAGATATACAAATCTCTTAGTCCAACAACATCATTAGATTCTGGAAATGCTTGTATTTCAATCAATCCATTACTCAATGAAGTTGATGTGATATTAACAGTTCCTAAAATTATTTCACCTTTTAGATAATCCACAGTTCCTGCAGATTTTACTATCACTCTTGTTTCATCAGATACTTGCTTTACAATCGATAAAATACCCGTTTTTAAATCTGCATTTGGAATATCTGTAAAATAAACCGTATCAGTTTCTCCCAAAATTTTAAATCCGGTAGATTTTATATTAAATCCTTTAGTATTTGCATGAAATTGATTTCCATAACATAGTTCATATTGTGCAAACTTATTGAGTACAGGTTTTAAATCTCTACGAATAATAATTCTTGTAATATTTGATGTAATTGCAGTATCTGTATTATCAATAACTTGTTGCAGTTTACTATACCTAACTCTACCTCCAAATTTATTTAAATCTAAAGATTCTGAATATTTTTGAAGAGAATTTGTAACAGAAGTTTTTAATGTATCTGCACTCGATACTTGAGAATAATTATAATAAACAGAACTATTAAGTTCGACATAGAGAATTTTAAGATCAGTTATCTTTTGATTGATTCCAGATACTGTAAATTGCTTTAATTTTGATAAAATTTGTGTTTTATTAAAATCTGAAACAAATGATCCATTTTTTGGTTTAATACTGATCTGAACTGTACCGAATTGTGGAGGATCCATTTCCTCACCACCAACTACAGATACGGACTCTGTATCTGGATATATTTTTTTAATGATGGTTTCATAGTCTCTTGATGTAACTGCTCTATATTGAGACGAATACAATCTTGGAGCATAATATTTAATCGAATCTACAGGTTCAATGTCTCCACCATTGATTGACGATTGGTTAGTTGTAATCGTAACAGTTCCTGGATCAATAATACTATTAGATGCATCTTCCAATGTTCCAGAGAATGAAAAATTGGAAGCACCATTTCCATCTCTTCCGTCTGTAATAATATAGTTGGCAGTAATTATTGTCCCATCAGAACCAACTGCATCTCCAAGTTTTTTACCAATTAGTCCATCACCAAATCTCAATTCATATTTTTCATCCTGAACTTCATTAATGAAGAAAATTTTAGAGTTTTTATCTATATCAAAAATATTTTCTGAAAGGAAATACTCAATACCAAGTCCGGATTGTCCTGTTTTTTTAATGTATACCTTAAGTGTCGATGTATCAATAAAAGAATTATTCAGAACAAATCTTTGATCCAAAGAACCATCATATTGAAATTGTTTGGTTAGGAATATTCCCTGATAAACATTAAGATTACTGAAAGAAGCTGTACCATTCACTACGTTTGCTGTAACGTCTTCTGATATGGCAAAGGTATATGTAGTGTCATTAGCACTCCCTACGCACACTATACCTGCCTTCAGGGTGAGTGTAGGAGTGTTTGTGCTAGTTGTTACGTTAAATGATATTTGTGCCGTAGATGCGGTTCTGGAACGGGGTACATATCCAATATTACCGGCAAGAGAAACTACATTCTCTCGAAGAGTTGCAGAATCCAAGAAGGATTCATTCACAACCATATTCGAATTGAATGCAGTAATGTAAGTATTATATGCTAACGTATCAATTAAAACTGAAAAGTTTGATCCCTCAAAGTCAAAGTCCGTGAATGTAGAGTTGGCACGGAGATAATCTTTGATAGAAGTTTTTATCTGATCAAAATCTAAATTTGTATATTTTGTAAAAGGCATTTTATCTGGTTGCCTCTAAGAGGAATGAATATTCTTGTGTCGGAAACTCTTGACCAATAATATCAAATATGACTGTTACATTAAATGTGTTTTCGTCTGCTATTGGATCTACTTGAACGATCAAATTTTCGACTCTATCTTCAAAATTATTAATCGCAATTTCAATTTGGTCCTGAATGACTGATGCAGTACCAAAATCAACGAACTCAAATAGACTTCTTCTTACATCAGAACCCAACAAAGAGTTAAAAAATCTCTCTGTTGGGATAGTTTCTACTATATTTCTTACGGAACGACGAATTGCGTTCTCATTTTTTAGAATCGGAAGATCCTTTGTCACAGGATGGGGTTCAAAAGACAAACTAATGTCCTTAAATGCCCGTGATATCCTCTGAATTGCCATTGTTAAAGAGTTTTCTTAATTATATTTATACTCTATTCTTGAAGAT
>Ga0257114_1000633_pt1 | contig 27392 bp, 15 predicted proteins | sample SI112_10mmetaG_FD_190149 | JGI IMG/M metagenome (GOLD analysis project Ga0257114, IMG submission 190149) | Marine microbial communities from Saanich Inlet, British Columbia, Canada - SI112_10m | ecosystem: Environmental > Aquatic > Marine > Inlet | place: Canada: British Columbia | collected...
GCTCTTGACCATGGCTAAAGAGAGGACGTCCACGCCCGGTGACATGTACGAGGCGGCGTTCCAGTTGGATTCGAGCGAACGACCCATGCCGTCGAGGACGACGAGCCAATCGTTTTCGCGCACGCTGGCGCCGTTGACGTACGAAGCGAGATCTTGGGAGACCCTGGAAAAGTCGAGCAGGGTGGAAGTGGCGCCGGAGGGTAAGCATTGGACTCGGCCCTCGTCGACGAGCGCGCGCAGGGTGTCGTCGGATTTGACGCACGAGGACACGAACCGGCGCAATTCGTCAAACGTGATGTCGTTCAACGCCGCGGTGGTGTTCGCCACGAGCGCGACGTGGGTGTCGGCGTTCAAGGATGCGAGGTAACGCGCCAAGAGAACCATGCCCATGGTGTCGGCGCCCGCGTTATCGCAGAAAATCAACACGCGCTTCCACGGCGCGCCGCTTCGCAAGCGCGCGTCGATTTCTTCAAAACTATCAAATTTCCACCCACTCTCCGGTCGTAACACCTTCTCCTGTGCCTTGGCAAACGTCGCAAACAGTTGGCTGGCGTCCAAGTTGAATCGTTTCTGCTCGTCCTCGGGGTAGTCGCACACCGCCTGCTCGGTGTCGCAAAACGCCACGTTTTGCACCGCCGCCGCCGCGCCGGCGTCGAATAGATTACCCGCCAGCGCCGCTTCGATCACCAAACGCAACCGCCCTCGCGCATCGCTCACACCATCCACCGCTCGACACATCTCCGGATACAACGCCAAACAAATCTCGTTCTCGTTCGCCTTCAACCCCATAAACATATCCTCGAGCCCGCACGATCGAAGCAGGCGCTCCTTCTCCTCCACCATATCCATCAGCGTGTCCCCGACCCCTCGCGCGCTCGCCACGCCCTCGTCCCGCTCGATCGCGGATAATAAATATTTTTCGTACGCCCGCTCGAACGCCTCGTACTTTTCGATGTAGGACGCGTCTTCGTTCAGGTGCGCGCGCGTTCGCTCCGCGTTCGCCACGTGACTCGGAAACTGTCCGAGCAGCAGCGCCACCCACGCCTCGCGCGCGTCTCGCGAGCGCTCGCACGCGTCGCACACGCCCGGCGAGACGTGTGAGTACGCTTTATCGGCGCTCAGCAGCGGCAGCGGGGTCGTGCGCGCGTCGGTCGCGAGCGCTCGGGACTTTATCCAGCGAGCTCGGGACGGCGAACTCGACGTCGACGACGCGCGGTGCGTCGCGCGTTCGCGTCCGTCGCGCGCGAGAGCGAGCGCGGAGGATTGGTTCGCGAGCGCGCGCATGGTGACTCGCGAGGACGCGCGCGCGTGTGAGGCGAAGTCGGCGAGCGGGACGGCTTGGTGCTGCTATTGCAAAGCGCCGATGACTTGCTGGACCACGAGGCGCTTGATCGTGATGGCGACTATGGCGAAAACCAGCGCCCAAGCGGTGGTATCGAGTTGTTGCTTCGTTTTCGCGAGCTCTTGCGCGCGGCGCGCGAGGCGATCTTCGCGTTCGGTTTCGTTCGGCGGCGTCACGGGTCGCGGCGGATCCTCGTCGTTCTCGTCCTCGCGCTCGTCCTCGCGCTCGTCCTCGCGCGCGACGTCTTCGGCGCGCATCGCGCGCGACGGTTCGACACCCACATCGTTCCCATCGTCCCCGTCGACCGTCGAGACGTCGTCCTCGGACGCGCGCGAGCGTAAACCACCCTCCGAAGTCGCTTCGTCTTCGACGTCGTCTTCGTTCGCGTCGTCGTCTTCGATCGCGTTCTCCGACCGCGCCCCACCCTCGCTCGCGCTCGCCCCATCGTCTCCCGCATCCTTCACCGATTCCATCGCCATCACCGCCTCCATCCTCGCCAGCATCCGTTCGTGCACGCTCGCGCTCAGCGCCCGTCGCTTTTCGTTTCCGTGCGCAAACGTCGGCTCGCTCGCTCGCCAGCTCGCCTCCGCCAGCTCTCGCCTGACGTCGTCGCTCCAATCCAGCGATCCCACCGCGCCCTCCGGCGGCGTCGGGAAAAACGCCCGCATCGCCGTCAGCGCCGCCCGTATCGACCAGCTCGGCTGCCACTGCTTCGGGTGATGCTGCGAGATGCTCAGGCAAATCTTCGTCCCCGTCTCGAATCGTCCGTTCGCCGTCAGCAGCACGAACGACGGCGGCTTGAACGGGTACTCCGGCGGCAGCAGTATCCGTCCGTGGTATATCCCGCGCTCGAACGCCGTTCGCGGCGGTCCGAAGACGGCGAAGTGAAACTCGAAGATGTCATCCTCGCACGGCTCGGCGATGAACGCCTCGAGCGCCGTCGCCTCGGCGCGCAGTTCGCGGATCTCGCGCAGGATGCGCTTGACGCTCGGCGTGTTGGCGTTGAAGCGCGCCGCCGTCGAAGACGCGGACGACGTCGAGGCGTCGACGGACATCGACGCGCGGCACTGTGACGCGCGGGACGACGCGACGCGAGCCGACGTCATGGCGACCGCCGACGCGACCGCCGCGGCGCCGCGCGCGGTCGGGGAGATCGTCCGCGGCGTCGTGCGCGCGGTGCGCGCGTTCGGGGTGTTCGTGCGCGTCGACGGCGACGACTCGGGGAAAGACGCGCTGATGCACCGGGACGACTGCGGGAACGACGCGACGTTCTCGCGCGACGACGACGACGAGGCGATAAAACACGCGCTGGAGTACTTTTATCCGGTCGGACATCGCGTGTGGGGGAAGGTGACGAGCGTGAGGGAGGACGAGAGGAAGCCGGGGACGTGGAGGGTGGCGCTGGACGCGAGCGTCGTGGACCAGGCGACGGGGGAGGATTTAGATCCCACGGGAGCCAAGACGCGGGAAAAACGAGGAACGAGGGACGGTGATGGGGGGGGGGGGGGGGGGGGGGGGGGGGGGGGGGGGGGGGGGGGGGGGGGGGGGGGGGGGGGCGGCGGCGGACCGGCGTTTCATCCCGAGTTGCACAAGGTGTACAGAGGTAAGGCTCGAACGGTGAAACCGGTGGGGGTGTTCGTCGATATTCGAGGGTTTCGTCGCGGTGGATTAGTGCACCGGACGCAGATCTCGCAGTATTTGGACGTGCCCAGGGACGTGGATGACGAGGAAAAGATTCGCGTCATTTCCGGCGTCGTGGCGGAGGGCGACGACGTTTGGGTCAAGGTCGTGGACGTCGAGACCACGGACGGGGCGCCTCCTCGCGTGAGTTTATCGATGAAGAACGTGGATCAGGGCAACGGCGAGGATTTGGATCCGAACAACTTGAATTACGAACCGCCGTTTCGCGGCGGCGGCGGCGGCGGCGGCGGCGGCGGGTATCGCCCCGTCGGCGCGGATGCAGGGCAAACGGTGCAAGCGGGCGCGATCCGTTGGGGACATCACGCTGGCGATGTGAAACAATACGGCAGCGGCGGGAAGCAGTATGAACTTCTCCTCGAAGGCGAGGGAGACGTCATCGGCGGGAACGAGGACGCACCGCCCAGCGGTTTGAGATTCGGCACTGGTGACTTTGTCAGTCGACTTCGCGCCGCGGGTGGCTCGCCGACGCGCGTTCGCGATGGTAGCGATCGGGATTTAAAGAAACCGAAGAAGGAGAGGAAGGAAAAGAAGGAAAAGAAGGAGAAAAAGAGTAAAAAACACAAAAAGTCTTCGAGAAAGCGCAGTCGACGCGATTACTCGAGCGACGATTCGTCTTCGAGCGACTCGTATTCCCGCTCTCGTTCTCCACGACGACGATAGAATAGATATTCGTAATAAATCAGATTCACGTTGAACTTTGCGTTGGTGCAGCTATTGCTACTTCGCACCATGCGTCCTAAACGCGCGTCCCATCAAAGCTCTTGCTTGGCCGCTTTCTTCGCTTTCGACCTTCGCGCCTTCTTCTTGGGCGGTTCAACTCGTTTCGACTCCTTCTCTTCGTCGTCGTAGAAATCGTTATCTTTAGGCTCTTCCTCGGAGAAGTCAACGGATTCATCGCACGCCTTGGAGACGTTGCGACACAAAAACTCCTCGACGTTCGACTCCGCGTCCAATCTCTCCTCGAGCACGGCGGCCTGCAACGCCTCCTCCGACTCCTCGATCACGCGGTGGCAGTACCCTAGAATTTCCGTTTTCATCTGCTTCCCTCGCGCGTGACGAATCTTCTTCACCGGATTCGGCGGGATTCGCCACCGATTCGTTTCCTCGTGGAGCTGATACTTTCCCACCTCGCTCGGCTCGTCGCAGACGCCGTCGAGCAGCTCGACGAACCGCAACTCGCTCACTTTATACGAGATCCTCTTGCCGTATCGGCGCCCGCGCGAGTCCAATCGACCGCGCATGTCCACGACTTTCCCGTCCGCGCTCTCGGCGTCTTCGCGCAGGGCCTTGGCGAGGGATTTACCGACGGCGCGGCACGCGCTGCACTTCGCTTCGATGGCTTCGGCGATCGACGACGCGCGCGCGACGACGAGGGCGAGCGCGAGCGCGAACGCGAACGCGCGCGCGCGGAGCGATCGCGATCTCGCGCGGGGCGCCGACGCGCGCATGGTGTGAACGCCGCAGCGCGCGGACGCGCGCGGACCAGAGAATGAGGGCTCGATCGAAGCATCTTGCGCGCGGAGACTAGGGGTACGTCGGAGATTGTACAACCGCGAATGTATATTAAGAGCGTGCGGATACTTGCGTGCTACTGCTGATGCTAGAAAGGTTAAATATTTGCGTCGGGCGCAGACGCAGCCGCGCGGGCTCGCCGCGCGCGGAATCGACGCTGAAGTTTTAAGACGACGAGCATGACGCTCATGGAAATTGGCTTGCCGTCGAGATCAAACAATTCGTTCTCGTCGCCTTCTTCTGCGATTTCCATCTCGCGAATGGACGCAAAAGAGTCCCCGCGAAGTTCATCGGCGGCTTGTTCTTTGCGAGAAAGTTCTCTGACGAGAGTCGCTCTTCGACGGACTTTGTTTCGAAGTCTCAAGAGAGAAGCCCGTTTGGCGTTTCTCCGATCCTCCTCGAGTTCGCGGCGAATTTCGAGCGGGAGGTAGTTGAGATCCACACCCATAGCCTTGGCCGTAAAAGCCTGCAAGAGCTCGGTGTAATGAAGAAACCTCGACCCTCCTTGTAGATTGAGCGATCGAACGTGGTTGAGCATGCCCAAGTCAGTGACGCGCTTGCCCTTCAAACCCAATGGTTTTGGCGTGGCGAGAATGATGGCCTTTACGTCGATCGCGCTGACGAAACCGGTGAGATCTGGGTCGAACTTTTTCCAAACTCTGCGGAAAGCCTTGACGTCTTCAGGAGTCACGTTCTCATTCTCAGCTTCCTTTCTACTCATCGAATAGTTATCGAGCACGACAGCGATGAGTAAGTTGAGAATAATGAACGAAGAGAAAGCGACAAAGCTGACAAAGTAAACTGGAGCGACGGCGGTGCCGCAACACGTCCCGATGGCGCAATCGAAAGAAGCGTCGCAGTTTTTCTTGTTCATGCAATCATACATGATCTCTTGCCACCCCTCGCCGGTCAACATCCGCAAAAGCGTGGAGAGGGAATTTCCAAAAGTTTTGAAGTTTGCGTGCCTATTGAGCGCTTCGCCATACGCGAGACGCCCGAAGACTTGTGTGCCCAATATGGCGTATATAAAAAACAGCAGCGCCAACAACAGAGATATGTTGCCGAGCGCAGGAATTGTCATCACCAGCGTCTGGAACAACGTGTTCAATGATTTCCACTTTTTCACCATACGGAAAACTCTGCAGATGCGCAGAGCGCGGAACGCGCTAGATCCCGTTCCCGACTGCAAAATTGCACCCAAGATGGACGTTACGACGATGATAAAGTCGAACACATTCCAACCGGATGAAAAGTAACGTCGCGGGTACAGCGCGCCAATTTTCATCATCGCTTCAACTGCAAACGCAGCCGTGAAGATGTAGTTCAACACATCCAATGCAAACTTCTTTGAGGAGCTGTCGTGATCCGTCTCCGTCATGAGCACCACGGTGTTAATGAAGATGATAACCATGATGCTCGCATCAAATCTTGTGTCGTTGATCAATTGGAAGAGCTTTGCGCGCCACTTTTGATGAGGCGGTCTTCTGAAAAATGATTGTCGAGCGGTGAAGTTCCTGTTGCGCTGCTGAGCAACCCACCTTGCCTGTGACTCGCTCATAATGGTGCGCGTCAGCGACGTCGTCGAAATCTTCAAAAAGTTGTCGATGACGATACCGATGCACATATTGAACAAGAAGAAGTTCGACAGAACGATAAAAATGAGGAAATACCACGTCGCGACTGGAGTACGATCTCGCACGGGCGCCACATCCGTGCCCACGGCGTCAGCTGCGTTGAACATAGTGACTGTCCACCCTTCGCCAGACGTCGTCTCAAACAATGTGAGCATTGCTCGTGGGAAAGAGTCAAAGTTGCTGTCAGCACTCTCCCAATCTCGAGTGACATAAACCGCAGATGTGTAGCTGCCAGTGCATGCAGATTCGGTCGTTTTGGTGTAGTCGTTGCACGAAGACGTTATGACATCCCAAGTCCGCACACTCGTGCCGTTTGACCAAGAATCGACGCACGCCGATTTAGTGAGAATCGTGGGATCGGAGCAACTTTTAAACTTACCCATGAACAACGACATTCCTGCGATAGCAAATATGATCCACACAATCAACGATACCAGAAGCACGTACACGAGACTCGGAAGCGATGCAATGAGCGCGTTGATTACCACTTTTAACCCTTGTACTCGCCCGAGAAGTCGAAGCGGTCGCAAAACGCGCAAAGTACGTAACGCACGAACCCATTTAAGATCCGCGCTAGATCCGAGACCCATACCGAGCAATCCGAAAAACACGATAGTGCCATCGAGAACGTTCCACGGGTTCTTCAAGTACGAGTACTTATCGGCGTTGAACATGCCTAACGCGATCCACTTCATCAACAACTCCACCACAAATGCAGAAGTGAAACAGTAATCAAGAATTTCTGCTCTCTCCTCAAAGTTTGGATTGTCCATATTCTCTGGCGTCTCCCAACACATGGTTATACTCGAGGCAATGATCAACATAAGAATGAACCAGTCAAATCGCCTGTCGTCCGCGATCGCGAAGCACGCTTTACGGACTGGGTGCGATGGCTTGAACAATCCAAAAAAGCTGCTTTGTTCAAACTTAGTGAGCGGAACTTTACTAAGCGCCCCTGGCTGCTTCTTCTGCATGTCCTTCGGACTCATAATGACGCTGGTTGTCTCAGCGCTACTTTCTTCCTCAATCATCTTTCTGGCTCGCTGCAATCTCAAATTTTCAACTTTAGCCGCTGCTTTTCTCTTCTCTCTCTTCAGCAATTCGTGGGCAAAATGTGCAAATCTCGTCGCAGTTTGGGATGGCTCATTATTTGCGCTATCATTCGACTCACGACTACGGACACTGTCCGATTTAGTCATTCGCATCCCAGTAAACACGCCAAAGATACTTTGTTTCTTCGCAGCCCTACTCTCTTCCAGTTGCTCTTGCAGGACTTCTTTGCGATTATCAAAGTTGCTCAGCAAGATGGCGATGAGCGAGTTGAGAATGATAAAGTCGCCCAGAATGAGGACGACCACGAAATACAGAAGAGCGACTTTCGCGGTGGTGAACATGGTGTCATACATCACTAATGGCCAATCCTCGTGCGTGATGACTTGCACGACAGTAAGAATAGCGTTGTTGAAGGTGTCAAAGTTCGACCGCGGCTTTGGGTCAATCTTACAGTAATTGCCGCCAAAAAGTTGCATCCCGACGAGCGCAAAAATCAAAACAAATAGACACAAAATCGCTAGAAAACTCGATAAATCGACCAGAGTCTTCCAAATTGTTTTAAGCGTGCTCTGTAGAGACTGCCACGTTCGCATCAACTTGAGGATTCGGAAAACTCGGAGCGCGCGAAGGACGGTGAATTTTGACTTGCCTTCACCTCCATTCAAGCCGAGTTCAATGCAAGACACGAGCACAATCCCCGCATCCAACCAATTCATGCGATCACGCACGTACTCAGGTATACCAAGCGCTACGACTTTAATCAATAATTCAAACATGAAAATCGCAGTAAACGCCAGATTCGCGTTTTCCAGCGCCTCTGAGTAACTGTTAGACATGCCGTCGTATTCCATCGCGAGCACGAGTGTGTTCAACAAAATACTGAAGTTGATGACCATGAAGAAAAAATCACCATCCACGAACTTCCGCGCACGTGGTTGTACGAAGTTCTTTATTCTGACGAGTTGCGTTTTGATCCACTCGAGAGTTTGACTGCGTTTGTGGCGCACGACGGACGCGCTCACTGCTTCTCCTAACCCGTCATTCGTGGCACTTTCTGAGCGTGATAGCGCCTGGATAGCTCTTTCGAAGGTGGAGAAGCTCCCACTCGAGACTCTTTGCAACTCATCCATAATATTCGCGTCGTAAACCATGGTGACGATGGCGAGTGCCAAGTTCAATATCACGAACGATCCAAAAAATATCACGGGCAGGAACCACATCACGACCGCAGGCGATACTGAATCTATGAGGTCTAACATCACGGGCGACCAATACTCGAGGGTTATCGTCTGGAAGATCACGAGCCAAGACCACCAGACGCTATCGAAACTCGCGTATCCATAGTTTGGATTTTCGTGATCTAAACACTCTTGGCCGCTGGGGCACTGCCACGCGGCTTGGGCGGTGGTTCCACATGCTTGATCTTCGTTCTTTTTCAGCAAAACCGCGTCACCAGACGCGCGTTTGATGCATCGTACGTATTCTTGCGCCGTGTAACTCTCGCACGGCACGCTTGGCGGAAGTACATCGAAGCACCGTGTTCTCATCTTTCCGGCAAAGAACTGCACGCCAATGATACCGAAAATGCAGAAGAATAGCAAAAAGAATACAATCACGTTCGCAAGAAGTGGTAGAGACTTCAACATTGTCTCGATCAGCAATCGAAGCGATGGGAACATGCTAATCGTTCGCAGCGGACGCAGAATTCGCACTGTTCTTAAGGTGGACACGTTTGACCCCATATCGCCTGGCAGGAGGGCGACGACGGACACGATGACAATGCCAAAGTCCATCACGTTCCACGAGTCGCGTAAATACGCCCCCGAGTTTTTTGTATTCAATTTACCCACCACACCGAACGCTATCATCTTCAGCAACGCCTCGAGGGTGAATAAAATAGTGAACGTGAGTTCGCTCCGCTCCGCCGCGTCGTTCCTCGCCCCTCGCGTGGCAAACTGCCCGCACCCTCTACCCTCCAAGCGCTCGGGTTCGCTGAGGCACAGCAAAATCGTATTCGCAGCGATAATCAGCAGTACGACCCAATCAAACTCGTGTCTCTCGACGAGCTGAATGCAAAACTTGCGAATCGGGTTCTCCGCCCCGAACACCCCGAACGACTTTTCAGCGTAAATCTTCCCACTCACTCCCACGACTAAGCTATCCTCGCCCTCGATCGACGCATTTCCCGACGCTGACTCTTGCCTCGCCGCACTCACGTTCGCACTTCGTTCTTTCCCACTCTTCGTGTGTTCGCCCAAGCGATGATAAATGTCCACCAATTGTTCGCCTCGTTCGTCTCGCTCGCCGTCGTCGTCGCTTGAGTGGGAATCTCTCGCCCCGTCCCGATCGATGCCGTAATACGATCCATCATCACCATCACCCTCATCGTCGGAATCGTCGCTCGAGCACGGCGCCGGTCCCGCGCGCGTCGCCGCTCCCGCGCGCCGCGTTTCGTCCTCCGTCTCGCGCTCGCCGCTCGAATTCCCATCGCTCGAATCCGCGCTCCCGTGTCGCATCACCAGCTCCGCGAACGCGACGGACGACAGCGACGCCCCCCCGCTCGCGCGTCTTCGTCCCTCGCGCGCGTTTTGCGACGCATCGCGCGCGACGAACGCACCGATCGTCCCCGCGCGTCGTTCCTCCGAATTCGCGTTCGCGTCGTCGTCGTCTTCATCGCGCGCCCTCGCGCCGCCGCGCGCGTCGCGCCGCCGCGTCGGCGCGTCGCTGGAGTCCGACTCCACGCCCCACCGGCTCGGCGTCATCGGCATCGCGCGCGGCGCGCGCGCGCGTCGTCGTCTGTCGGCCGGGCGGCCGGTCTCGTGTCGCAGCGGTCAAAAACACGGACCACGTCGCGCATCGGATTGCGTCGCGACGCGCGTCGCGGCGTCGCGCGCTCGCGCACTCGCGCGCGCGCGAACGCGCGGAACGACGCGCGAGAGGCGTTTACACCGCGCGAAGACGCGCGAGACGCGCGAAAGCGGCGCGCGAAACGGTGAAGACGAACGAATCGAACGAATCTCCGCGCGGGTGGTTGAAAACGCCGCGACGAGGACGAGGCGCGCGCGATGACGACGCCGCGCGCGCGAACGGAGCGACGGGAGGGATCGCCGCGACCGTCGACGGCGCAGAGTGAGGAGAATCAGCGAACGCCGCACGGAGGAAGGGCGCTGTCGGAGGCGTACTTCGCCACGGGGGCGACGGCGTTTTTGGAGCGAGCGCTGACGCGACGCACGGGGGCGCACGCGGCGACGACGGTCGGGACGTTTCATCGAGGAAACCGAGGGAAGGGGGGGGTGAGAAGACGACTGGGAGGTGCGACGACGTCGACGGTGGGCGATGCGCGCGGTCACGGGGGCGGGGCGCGGGAGGTGGTGCGCGTGCGATGGGACCCGGAGAATCCGTACGCGGCGACGTTCGGCGAGCTGTTGGACGTGTTTTGGGATAGTCACGATCCCACGCACGCGCCGATCGATGATTTGCACGCGAGCGTGGTTTTTGTGACGAGCGAAAGCCAGCGCGAGGAGACGCTGCGGAGCATCGAACAGAAGACCGACGCGTATCGCGACGCGGACGTGCTCACGCGCATGGAGTCGGCCGTCGACTACAGCTTTACGGAGGCGCCGGAGCGATTTCAAAGAAGGTTGCAGCGCGCGAGCGAAGACGAGGGCAGTAGAGAGGGATCGATGCGAAACGGCGGCAGCGCGCGATCGTCGATGGATGAGCGCGGGAGCCCGAATGGAAGTACGAGCGAAGCATCGCAAAGCACGGATGCACCGCAAAGAACGAGAACTCTTTTGGGTTCGGTGAACGCGACGCTTCATTGGGCGGTGGATTGGACGAAAGTGATCGCAGTGCACTGGGCAGCGTATCTAGTTCGAGGCGGCGCCGAAAACGAGCGCAAGACTCCGAGATGATTTCTAGAACTTTTGGAATGACATCACAACGACTTTGACGCGCTACGCACTCTCACTACGACGCACTCGCACTCTCATTTTATATTGCGACGGATCGAACTTGTTCGAGCTTCTTTAGAATTTCGCCCGGCGTACGATCCATTTCTTCCGCGATTCTCCGTTGAACGTCAGCCGGTAAAGCGCCGAACTGCTCGCACAAGTCACCGTCGATGACATTTTTGACCGGCGCGTAGTACGACCGGAATGCCATGTGGTCGCGCCCGACTATGGATGGCGCTTCCTGGCGCATGTGCATTTCTAAATGAGTGAAGAACTCGATCTCCGATCGAGAGCTGAACGGTAACAAACATCCGATACCGCCCATGAAAGTGCCGTACATGATGATCTCGATCCCTCCCGGTTGTAGTGCGCCCTTCGTGAGCGCGCACACCGTCTCCCCGATGTATGTTTGCGCAGAGGTTTCAGACTTGTTCGGCGCACCGTTCAATACACCTTGCGAATAAATGTTCTTACCGCCTGTGGGGTCATCGTCCATGTCCTCACTGACATCCTTCGGTAGGCGATTGACGAAAATATTCCCAAACTTATCCGCACCGGCGAGTGTATCGTAATCTAAAGGCAGCGTCGCCGTGATGTATCGCGGCTTCGTGTCGTCGGCAAAGATGTATATACTACCCTCATCCGCCTTGTACTTGACGTAGTGAATAGACTCCTGCACGTCACCGACGTATATTCTATCTCCCGCCGCGTGCAGAGTGGTGATGAAGTTTGGAAAGTTCCTGTTCTCAACCTTGCGCAAGAGTTTCTTCTTACCGTAGTCGTAAATGCGCAACGAATTGTTCACGCCCGCCAGCAGGTGACCTTTGTATCCACACAATGCCCCGACCGGACCATCCGTCGGGGTGGAGTGCACCAAATTGAGCGTCTTACCATCGTTACCGTATCTGTACAAATGGATGAAACCACCATCGCAGTTGCGCGGCGCAAACGTGAGGTTCACCGCCGTACCGACGGCGAGGAGTAACTCATTCGGGCCTGTCAGGAAGACGTGGCACAAACTGAGCGCGGCTTCACTCTTGTGTAGCTCCAGCACGAACGTCGATTTCGCCTCCTTAGGATCGACGATTCGTACGCACGCCGCCCAAGTTCCAGGCGAGCTCTTCGGCGCGCCAAACTGTTCGACGGGTAGCATCTTTGCTTCCTCCTCGTCTTCGTCGTTCGTTTCGGGCGCTTCGTCTGCGGGCGCTGCTTCGGGACCTTCGCGTTCGCCGACTGGAACCGTGCACTGGTCACTTTCGATCAGCGCAACCATCTTCGTATCAGGATTGGCGCTCATCGCGCGCGGAGTGTAACGGAGCTTGACCGTGGTCTGGTTGAAGTTTTCGCCCAAACGCTCGATGCTCGCGATGCGTAACGTCTGGTTTGAAATCGCCACGACGCCTTCGGGGCATTGCTCGCTGTTGAACGAACACACCTCTTCCAGCGGGACGTACGAAATTGGTGCGAGCACGAACGTTCCCTTTTCAGAGTATCCCAACCAAGGTCGAGATGACAACGCGACGAGAGCCGGAGCGCCACGAACGCTTGTACGAACAAGCTTCGGCGCACGAGCGCCTAAAAAGCGCATGCGCATATCACTCAGTTGTCCAGAAACTTGATCAATCGTCGCACGCATCAAAACGCCATTCGCCATGCCCACATTGAGCAACAAACCACCTTGAGTGGACTCCGTACCCGCGGTTTGGAGGACCAACAAGCTGGACGGCGCCGAGCCCTTGAGCGCTTGCACGGCTAACGTTTGCAAGCAGTCATCCGGGTTGAGGCTCATGACGCGCACGGTGCCGTCGTACGAACCCATGGCGAGGAATCTATTTCTCAGCGCACCCTCAGGAACCGGACCGATATCCAAACACGCAATGTCGCCGCTAGTCTCCAGCTTTTCAACTTCAATGAGTTGACCGGCCGAATCTAACTCAAAGTAAATCACTTCGCCGCCGGTGAGCGCGATGACAACTTGCTTGCTGTTGCACGTGCACTTTGAGATTTGCTTGCGTCCAGGAGTGCGCCACTCATTGATGCGCTTATCCGCCTTGATGTGGCGCAAACCGCCCGGATGAATCTGAAGTAAAGATTCATCGCTCATGAGACACGCCTGAAGCGTCGTCGTAGTTCCTAAAATCCCGCTGTCGTTCACTTCACTGACGGTGTCTCCGATGGACAATACCAGCGTTGCGTTCAAGAACGAGACGATGATATACGAATCATACTCTTCCGACGAGCTCTTCTTCACCGTGAAGATGGCGTTCGGCTGGCCCGGAAGTGGGCTCATCGCCAATTCGTTCATGGCGATGCCTTGCCGCAAAATGCGAAGCGATGAACGAGCGCCAGTTCCGCAAAGCGTGTACAATTGTGGCATTTCCTCTTCCGTCAAGTTGTGTGCCTGCATGTCTAGCACAGGACACAAACTATCTATAGTATCGATCGTGTATAAGTTGGTCAAAGGTCGCGGGTCGAAGAATACGGGCTCGTAGCCTTCCTCCGTTTCCATGAGCGACGCCGAGCTGCTTTCAACCGCGTCATCGTCGCCAATGCCGGCAAACTGATACAGCGCGTGATTTCCGAATTCACTCGCCGCGAACAAGAAACCAGTCTTCAACACGCACATGCTTACACACGGGGGAATAGTGTCAAAATACTTCACTTTGACTTCACTCACTGTTTCCCCGGAGTAGTCGATGGTGAGTTTGTAAATGTCTCCGTACTCTGACTGCGCCAAAAAGAAGAACGAATTCTTCGATCTGTGGCTCGCGGAGGACACAATCAACACCCCTCGATCAGCCACCAAAGAATTTCGACGCGGGATCACCGCCCGAACTTCGTCGTGGTTCTGATGTCTGTAAATGACAAAGTTTTCGCAGCACACCAAGACACCACCCGGACCGTCGCTTCCGCCTGGCACGGGAATCAAATGGTTTGCGCCGTTATCGATCGGCTCGCTCCACTTGCGTACGACGTGGTTCAAACCTAAATCGAGTTCGTAGTACGTCAAATGCTTCTGCGCCTCCGCCACGGCTTCGCCACTCGGGTCTGCGTCCGCATCGCCGTAGTCCAACTCGATCGCCGCGAAAATCGGATTGTCCAATCCGCAATCTAACGCGCACATGTGAAACACGATCGTGTGCGACTTATTCGCCTCAAGCGGTGATGAAATAGTCAAGTTTGCCTCGTTATCTCTGTTCATCACGTACACCAGCTTATTCTTCTCCACCGCGCCCAGACAAATGGCTCGCCCCTTTGGGTCCGCGCACAAAAACTGCCCCGGCACGATCCTTCGGCATCCCGTCTTCCCATACGTCTCCTGATGCACCTTCACGAACGCATTCTTTTCCTTATCAAACTGCAGCACCACCACCCGACCGCTGTCGCTTCCGAGGACGAGATAATCTCGATTCGCTCCCGCCAGGCGCAGCGTCGCGATCGACCGCGCGAGCCCGAACGCCTCCACGCTCGTCACGCTCTGCACCCGTCCGCTCTCATCCGGTCGCAGCAGCTCGACGACCTTATTTCGCAGCACCACGATCTCCTGCGCCTTGCTCGCGCTGAAGTTTCCGTACACCGCGGCGTTGATTCCGCTCGACTTCTGCAGCGTGAGATTGTACAAGTGCACCATCGTTCAGCGCCCCGTTCGGTGCGTCCCCGCGCGCGTCGTTCGGTGCGTCCCCGCGCGGACGTTCACCCGTCGCGCGTTCGCGTCCGCGCGCCGAGGCTTGCGGCGATCGAGCGTCGCGCGCGTCGCAATGCGGTCGGGCGCGTCCGATTTGTGACCTAGGCAAAGGCGGCTCGCCGCTCGACACAGCGCGACGCGCGTCTCCGACGCGCGCGCGCGAGCGAACGCGTCGAGACGGCGATGTCGCGCGTCGTCGCGCGCGCGCTGGCGAGCGGCGGGCGATGCGCGCGCGCGACGACGCTGGATGCGCGCGCATGGCTTTACGCGTCGACGACGGGACGCGTTCAAACGCGCGCGCCGGGGGCGATCTCGGCAATCGCGGCGGTGCGAGAGGTGATGTGGACATCGAACGCGACGTACGCGACGCTGGCGAGGGATAAGCCCGGGAAAGGGAAGCGACAAGGGACGAATTACGGGATGGGGGACTCCATCTTGAAGCGCGGCGGCGGCGACGCGCGAGGGGAGCCGGGACGCGAACGAAGCGCGGTGAAGGGAGTGATGGATGTCGTGGGGGATGAAAATGATGTTGTCGCGGACGCGGATGATTCGGGAGGCGTGCCGGCGGAGGGGACGAGCGCGTATGATTACATGTTGCCCGTGCGCGCGTACTACGTAGGGAGTACCATCGACGTGCGTGCGTTGGCGAAGCAAATGCCGGCGTATCCGAAAGAGTTTAATCGCGAAGGAGTGATCATACGAATGTCGCCGAAGAAAGTGGCGGAGTTACCGAGCATCGATGGCGACGCCCCGATACCGCCGGAGATGTTGAGTCGGTATTTGGTGGTGTTTAAGTTCGGAAGCGTGGTGTTTTACAACATGGGGCACAAGGAGCGGGAGGAGTGTTTAAAGCTCGCGAGATCGTTCACGTCGACGCCTCTGGCGGTCCCAATGACGGATGATTATCGAGTCGTTGTCAGACCGACGCTCACGGACTGGGCGAGCCTAGAAAGCGATCATATTGTTCTGAAGAGGATGGATATAAACAACATTAGTGTCATCTCGAGCGTGCTGGCACAAACTGTCGCGCTGGAACACTACGAGCAAAAAGTGGACGGGATGGTTGAGATTTTTAGTAAATTGAACAAGAGCACGGAATTGACGGGGGACCTGAACATTAGCAAGAAGCGCTTGTTCTCGTTAGTCGCCGAGAACAACAACACGCTGACGGAGTTAATTACGAAACTCGGTTTGTTGGGACGCTCCGACACCGCTTGGCAATACGCGCAGTATAATATTGTCTGGGAAGGCTTGCGTCAGGATTTCGAGCTCGAAGATAGGTTCCAAGATTTGGATTACAAGCTCAATCTCATTCAAACCCAAGTGAAATTCTATTTGGAGATTCTACAGAATCGAAAGAGCGACGCGCTTGAGTGGATCATCATCGTACTCATTTCACTCGAGATTTGCGTCTCGCTGTACGACATGTCGGACAAAATTCCCTCAATTCCATGGTAGCTGTTGTTGTAAATTATTTGAGCCACCGGCACGGTATATGTGTAACTTAGTACTGCCGCGCCAAAAAGTCTTCGAGCTCCCTGTCCGCGGCAGCGTCGGCAATTTCGTCTGCGTTTGACCCTTTCCTTTTGACCTGCTTCGCCGGCAAATTTGATCGAAACATGATAGGTTTTCCTGTCTTTTTATGAGCCGGCGCGCGCGCTCGTTCGAGCGATCGCTGAAACCTCAACTCTTGCTCACGCTTTTGTTGACGTGCGCGTTCCTCTCGAGCCAAACGCCTACGCTCCTTTTCCTTTCGCTTTTCCAAATCAGCGACGATGTCTGGCGGTAACGTATCGATCGTCGCGAAATATTCTTCCATTTTTGCTTCGATATTTGTCAACATTTGCAAAACGCTAATGCTCGGGTCGTAGTCAAACCCACAATCGACGTAGACTTCTGTGACACGCTTGGTCAATTCCTTCAGCTCGTTCTCGATCTCGTCTTCGTCGCCCGTATCGCCGCTCGTGAGCTGTTTTGACAATCGCTCGCCCTTACGTTCCTCCGCGTCGATTGCTTCTTGTAGTTGCTGGATTTGTTCGCGCAATGCGCTCATCTCCGTCTCCATTCGCGTCTTCGTGCTGGTGTGTTTAGATTGGACGGTTTGAAGCATCTCCTCCGCCTCTCGAACGCTCTGAATGAGAAACAAATTTTGTTCCTCCAACGCCGCGAAGGCGCGCAAAAGCTGCTCAGGCTGCGTGAAATACATCGGCGCATTGTCTTCCGCGTGCTGTTCGAACCACTCGCTCGGCGTCAACGCGTCCAAAAACTCCTTATACTTGTAACATTCCTTCAACTTTTCCTCCTTTCGATTCAGCTCTTGCGTCGCGCTCGCGATGTCGTTTTGCAAGCGTTTCATCTCCTTCATCTTTTCATGTTTCGCCCGCGCCTCGCGCTCCGCCGCGCTCACCGCTTCGCGCACTTTCGCATCGTTATCCTTCAAAAATTCATCGAACCGCGCGTGATCCTCCTCGAGCATGCTCTCAGATTTCTTCAACGCCTCCTCCCGTCTCGCCGCCTGCGCCTCGAGCTTTCCAATCTCCTTCAACTTGTTATCGATGTCCATCTGCACCAAGAATATCTCCCGTTTCCGCGCCACGAACGCGCGCACCGATTCTCTTCCGTCCACTCGCGTCGTCTTCACCGCGCGCGCCGTCGCGCTCTCGCCGGGCACGATCGCGCGCGCGTCTCCGTCCACGCGCGCGATCGACGTTTCGTGTCCCCGTCCCGCGACCGTCCCGCTCGCGCGCGCCATCGCGCGTCGTCCGCCGCGCGCGCGCGCGAACGCGCGTCGTCGTCGCGCGCGTCGTCCGAGTCGTGCGCGCGTCGTCGTCGCGCGTCGTCGCGGTCGTCGCGCGTCGCGCGGCTATTTTTGACGACTCGACGAATGTCACCATCGCGATTCGCGATGTCACCGACGCCCGCACACGACGACGCCGCGCGCCATGTCGCGCGTCGACGGTGGCGCGCGCGCATCGCGCGTCGACGGCGGCGCCCGCGCGGCGCGCGCGCGGCCCGGCGCGCGCGCGCGCGCGAGAACGCCGGCGGCGACGGCGACGTCGCGCGCGCGTCCCGACGCCCGCGCGCGCCGCGCGCGCGCGCGCGACGTCTCGCGATGCGCCGCGCGAGACGTCAAGTTTTGCATCGATCGCGGCGGCACCTTCACGGACGTCTACGCGGAGATCCCGCGCGAGGGCGACGCGGGAGAGGTGGCGTTCGTGACCCTGAAGCTGCTGAGCGAGGACCCGGCGAACTACGCGAGCGCGCCGAGGGAAGGCATACGACGCGTGCTGGAGACGGTGCACGGACGAGAGATAAAAAGAGATGAAAAAGTACCGACGGAAAGGATCGAATGGATACGCATGGGGACGACGGTGGGGACGAATGCGTTGCTGGAGAGAAAAGGCGCGGCGACGGCGTTGGTGACGACGCGCGGATTCGGAGACTTGTTGGCGATCGGAAATCAGGCGAGACCGGATATATTCGATCTCGCGATCGAGCGACCGGGGGCGTTGTACGAGCGCGTCGTGGAGGTGGACGAACGCGTGCGAGTTTTAGGGGAGGGGGAGCGCGCGCGAGGCGCGAGCGTCGTCGGCTCGACGGGGGAGACGGTGGAGATATTGAAACCTTTGGATGTGGAGTCGCTTCGCCCGCGGTTGCGGGCGCTTTTAGACGACGGTATCACGTCTATATCAGTCGTGCTCTTGCATTCGTACACGTTCGATGAGCACGAACGCGCAATCGGCGCGTTGGCGCGCGAGATGGGATTCCAGCACGTCGCGTTGAGCAGCGCGCTCGTGCCGATGGTGCGCGCTGTGCCGCGAGGGCACACTGGGTCGGTCGATGCGTACTTGACGCCGTGCATTAGAACGTATATCGACTCCTTTCTGGACGGTTTCGACGAAGGCTTGCGCGACGTCAAGGTTAGTTTCATGCAATCGGACGGCGGGCTCACGCCGGCGGACAATTTTAGCGGCTATCAAGCCATTTTGAGTGGTCCCGCCGGTGGAGTCGTTGGGTTCGCTCTCACGACGAGCGCGGCGTTACGCGACGATGGCGACGACGGACGAACACCCATCATAGGCTTCGACATGGGTGGTACGAGCACGGATGTCAGTCGTTACGATCCGCGGGGCGGGTACGAACAAGTCACAGAGACGACGACGGCGGGCGTCACAGTGCAAGCGCCGCAATTAGATATCACGACCGTCGCCGCCGGTGGTGGTTCAGCCCTAACATTTCGTTCGGGGACGTTTTACGTTGGCCCAGAAAGCGTGGGATCTCAACCAGGTCCGGTGTGTTATCGCAAAGGAGGCGCGCTCGCCGTCACAGATGCGAACTTGGTCCTCGGGCGCATCCTCCCAGAATATTTCCCAAAGATATTCGGCCCGAACGAAGACGAAGCGCTGGACTATGAATCCTCTTACAAGGCATTTGAAGAAGTCACGGCGCGTATCAATGCCGAGACCGGAGAGAGTTTATCGGCTGAAGAGGTTGCGATGGGATTCTTGCGCGTCGCCAATGAGGCAATGTGTAGGCCGATTCGCGAAATCACGGAGAGCAAAGGGTACGAAATTTCATCCCACGTTCTGGCCGCTTTCGGCGGTGCTGGACCGCAGCACGCATGTGCAATCGCGCGCGATCTGGGAATGTCTACCGTCTTTGTACACAGATTTTGTGGTATTCTCTCGGCATACGGCATGGGCCTTGCCGACGTCGTCGCCGAGTCACAAGCTGCGTGCGCTGCGAAGTATGAAGACGCACAAGGATTGAAGCGAGCGATGGACGATATGATAGCACTGAAAGAAAAAGTGATATCGCAGCTCATTTCAGACGGACAGTTCGAAGCGAGTGCGGTGCGATGCGAATGCTTTCTCAATTTGAGATACGATGGCTCCGACACGGCTATGATGGTGCCCGAACCAGACGATGGCGACTATGCGAAGGCATTCCGTGAACGCTTCGTGCGCGAGTACGGATTCGATTTAAAAGGGCGAGCATTACTGATAGATGACGTACGCGTGCGCGGAGTCGCGAATAACTCGCTGCTTACGCGCTTGCCCATCGCGTGCTGCAAACCGGGTGAAAAGCCGATTGCGAACACGAAAACGCGCGTCTACTTTGAGAACCTTGGTTGGTGCGAGACGCCGGTGTTTCAATTTGAAAGTTTGCTCGGTGGAATGTCCATTGAAGGACCTGCGATCATCATGAATGGGACATCGACGTGCGTGATTGAGCCGATTTGCGTCGGTCACGTGACAACGTACGGCGACTTGAAAATCACGGTGCCAAACGTCAAAGAGCAAAATGAAACCGTCGAAGCCGATTACTCTCGTGCCGATGCTATTTTGATTTCGATCTTTAGCAACAGATTTATGGGCATAGCCGAGCGCATGGGCCGAACGTTGCAACGCACAAGCGTGTCGACGAACATCAAGGAGAGGCTCGATTTTTCGTGCGCCATTTTCGGGCCAGACGGCGGACTTGTCGCGAACGCCCCGCACGTTCCGGTGCACTTAGGCGCAATGTCCTCGACCGTTTCTTGGCAACTCGAACACTGGGGATTTGACGGTTTGCACGAAGGCGACGTTCTTGTGACCAATCATCCACGTGCAGGTGGTAGTCACTTGCCTGACATCACCGTGGTCACGCCTGTATTCCGAGACGGGAGAATCGTGTTCTTCGTCGCCTCGCGAGGACATCACGCCGATGTCGGCGGTGCGACTCCAGGATCGATGCCACCATTTTCAAAAACAATCGCAGACGAAGGTGCCGCCATAAAAACGTTCAAACTCGTCGATCGTGGCGTGTATCAAGAGGAAGGCATAATCAAACTGCTGACAAAGCCAGATACTGGCAGTCGCGGTACGCGCAAGCTTGCCGATAACTTGAGCGACTTGAGCGCACAAGTTGCAGCGAATCAGCGAGGCATTTCACTTTTGAACGAACTAATTGACGAGTGTGGGCTGGGTCAGGTACAGGCGTACATGAATCACGTACAAGACAACGCTGAGCTTGCTGTTCGCGACATGTTGAAAACTGCGGCGCAAAACGTCATTGACAATGCCACTCGTCTGGGCGCACAAGTGAACGGCGATAAAGTTACTCTCAGAGCACTCGATAAAATGGACGACGGAAGCGAGGTGTGCTTGACGTTGACTCTTGACGCTGCCCATGGTACTGCTGATTTCGATTTCTCCGGCACGTCTCCCGAAGTGTCAGGAAATTGGAACGCGCCGCCGGCGGTGACAAACGCGGCGGTTATTTACAGCATTCGTTGTCTCGTCAAACAAGAAATTCCACTAAATCAAGGTTGTTTGAAACCAGTGACGATATCCGTGCCCAACGGATGCTTTCTTTCGCCCTCTGAGGATGCGGCCGTCGTCGGCGGAAACGTCCTCACGTCTCAGCGTGTGACAGATGTCTGCCTCGCCGCATTCGGGGCTTGCGCGAACGCCCAAGGATGCATGAATAATTTGACGTTTGGCGATGATAACTTTGGGTATTATGAAACCATCGGTGGTGGCGCGGGTGCGGGGCCAGACTTTAACGGTGCTTCCGCGGTTCAGTGTCATATGACGAACACAAGAATTACAGATCCAGAAATTTTGGAGCGGCGATATCCAGTCATATTGCGCGAGTTCTCTATTCGTCAAGGCTCTGGCGGTGATGGAAATACGAAAGGTGGCGATGGAATCGTTCGTGAACTTGAGTTCCTGAAAGATGTCACCGTGAGTGTGTTGTCTGAACGGCGTATTTTTGCCCCAAAAGGTTTGGCGGGAGGCAACGACGGCGCACGCGGAGTAAACTCGCTGCGTCGCGTGAACGGCGAAGTTGTTGATTTAGGAGGTAAAAATTCCGTGCAAGTCTCCGCAGGCGACGTGTTAAGGATAGAAACGCCAGGCGGGGGTGGATATGGCACGAAAATGAGTTGATTGTGATGAAGAATTGTTTTATAAAAATACATGTCGGGGTTACTCCGGAAGCGCCGTGCCTCGTTCCAGATTCGCCTTGATTTCCTTCGAGTATTTGTCGTAACTCTTCGCGAGCATTTTGTTGAACCGGTCGTTTCTGACGTTGATACCGTCGACGTCCTTTGCGGCGTGAGTCTTTTTTTCATGCGCCTCGGTTCTCTTGCGTTGCGCTGCGGAGATGCCTTGGGCTAAACGATCAATCGCATCTTGTGACGGCTTGTTCGTGTTGTGGTAAATGCTATCCGCACCGCGATAAAAGTCCGGCACGCGCGCTTTTTGCGCTTCGTAATCACTCATATCGATTACCGCGTTGGCTCGCTCTCGTTCGTAGTTGGCGTATTGGCGCTCGGCGCTAAACTGTCCGGCGTCGCTGGGATCATACGTCTGCTTCTTTTTCCCTTTCTTACGACTCGCCTGTTCCATCGTCGCAGTGAGATGAATGGCGTTCGGATCGATACCTTGCTTCACTAGTGAGTCCGTGCGAGACTTATTCGAAGCTTCTCGAATCTTCCGCTTCTGTGCGTTGGCGTATTCGTCCGGCGCGTCGACGCGCTTCTTCTCCTCCACCACCGCCGCCTGATTTTTCTTTCGTCCTTCGTTCAGCTTGAGCCGCAACTCGAAAAGCTTGCGCTGCTTCGCAGACATTCCAGCCGTAGGATCGACTGCGTCCGCACCTAAATGTTCCTCCACTACACCACCCGTCGCCGCGGCGCGCGCGGCCAAGGCTTCGGCCTCTGCCGCCGACTCCTTCAGGCGCCGCGCGGAAGCCGCGTCGGGGTTCTCTGCGCCCACCATTCGCGCTTCTTTATCCGCCAACCGCCTCTCAGCCGCTGCTTTAGCTAAGATTTCTTTACCAGCCTCCGTGAGTTCCTCTTCCTCGATCAGTTCCGCCGCGATCTCCCCGCACTCGACGATTTTCACCGTCTCCCTCGTCTTGCCCGACTTGGACCCGCACGCCTCCACTCGTCGCACGACGTCCATCCCATCCACCACCGATCCGAACACGACGTGTTTCCCATCTAACCAAGGCGTGTCTCCGGTGCATATAAAGAACTGCGATCCATTCGTGTGCGGTCCGGCGTTCGCCATGGACAACGTCCCCGCCCCCGCGTGCTTGAGCGTGAAATTCTCATCCCGAAATTTCGGCCCGTACACCGACTCCCCTCCCGTGCCGTCGTGATTCGTGAAGTCCCCGCCCTGAATCATAAAGTTCGGTATCACTCTGTGGAACGTGCTGTCGGCGTACGACAGCCTGTGTCCGCGCTCGTTCGCGCAGAGCTGTCGGAAATTCTCACAGGTTTTCGGCACGACGTCGCTTCGGAGCTCAATCGTGATCCTCCCGACGCGTTCGCGACCGATCGCGACGTCGAAAAAGACGCGCGGCAGCGGCGACATCGCGTTCGCTTCGGCGCTCGGCGCGACTGAACCTCGCGCGCGCGTCGCTTTGACGCGCGTTCGGTGCGCGGCGACCGCCGCCACGAGTGACATCGCCATAACGCGCCGCACCGCGCGCGCCGCGCGTCGTTCGTCGCCATGGGTAAAAATCGCTTGAAAACCAAGCAATTCGCCGCGGTGAAGCGGATGATTAACCCGAAAGACATCGCCAAGCAGCGCAAAGGCGCGGACAAGTCGGGCGAATCGAACAAGCGGAAAAACAGAGACGAAATCAAACTCAAACGCGTCGAAACGCAGTCGAGCGCGCTGTTCGGGAAGTACAACGCGCTGCTGAAGCCGCCGTATAACGTCATCGTCGATACGAACTTCATAAACTTCAGCATCAAGAATAAGATCGATCTGATGAAAGGGATGATGGATTGCCTGTACGCGGAGTGCGTGCCGCACATCACGGATTGCGTCATGGCGGAGCTGGAAAAGCTTGGACAAAAGTATCGCGTCGCGCTGCGAATCGCGAAAGATCCAAGATTCGAACGGTTGCCGTGCTCGCACAAGGGAACGTACGCGGATGATTGCATATGCGAGAGGGTGCGACAACATCGATGTTACATCGTGGCGACGTGCGACACGGATTTAAAGCGACGCATTCGGAAAATTCCAGGGGTGCCGATCATGTTCATGGGGAATCATAAGTACACCATCGAGCGATTGCCGGACGCGGGTGGGATCGGGAACTCGTGAGCGAGTTGGACGTCGTTTCGAGTAGCTTAGCTTTTGTACATCATCGTGTGATAACATCGTCGAGCGGGCGGTTGGCGCGCGCCACTGCGAGCCGCATGTTCCGAGACGACGACGACGACGGCGAACGCGCGCGCGAGGCCGCCGTCATGCGCCAGCGCGCGTATCTCGCCGAGCTCGACGCGCAGTTGGCACATAAGCGCGAGTTGGCGCGACGAGACGCCGTCTTCGGCGACGCCGCGCCACACATCCATCGCTCGCACGAATTTCAATATCGCGCGGCGTCGGCGTCGTTATATTCGGACGACGGCGAGAACAGACGATGGGAGAAGACGAGGGAATTGGCGTCGTCGCGAAGCGTGGCGCCGCGCGGGATGGTTCGCGAGAACGACGACGACGGTGGCGCTGAGGCGGCGGAGCGAGAGCGCCGACGAGAGAAGGCGCAGCTGCGAGAGGCGTTGGAGCGGCAAATCGAATCGAAGCGACTTGAGCGCGAGCGCGAGCGCGCAGCGCGGGCTCGAGCGGAGGAAGAGGAAGAACGGCGTTTGCGCGAAGAGCAAGCCGAGTTGACTCGACGGTTTGAACGACGTCGGCGGTTCGGTTTGGCGGATGGTTTAGCGGATGATTTGCACGACGCGTCGTTGAGCGCGAGCGAGGGTGGTTCTGGCGCATCCGGCGCGACAAACGTCATGAATGCGGCTTCGAATGGTGATGCGTTCGAGTTTATCAAAGTAGAGTCGACGTTCGTGGAGTTGTCGCGAGACGACGAAGAATCCGACGCCGACGAAAAATCAAAGCCGCCGGAGGTCATTCACTCGCCGCCGCCGCGGCAGCTCACGGTGGTGGAAACAGTGATGACGGAACCGGCGAAACCGTCTCCGGCGAACAAGACAGAAGACGAAAGTGATGACGACGAACCATTACTGCGCCAAGGATCTGTGAAAGCCATGGCGAAAATGTGGGATACGCCGGTGAAGTCAAAACGAGCTCCGTAGCATAGAATTAGCGATCAAACGAACGACTCACTACTGACTAGCATGTGTAAATTACAACGACCGAACTGGAAACGAAGCTATCGCGAGCGTGACATCGAGTCCGGCGCGACTTCATGACGCTCTCAATTCTCTCGCTCGCAAGTGCAATGCGGGCAGTTGTGCAGCTTTTCGTGAATGTAGCAATCGCAAGCGAAGCAAAACACGTTAGAACACTGCTCACACTTGGATGCTGGATCTGTTTGCTTGATAAGCGCGAGGCATGCTTTACACTCCAACACCTCCTTCGCTGAAGCCTCGTCGCGCGTGTACTCCTTGAACGGGGCGACGGGAAACAGGTGATGGTACGATCGCGCGAGATGTGGTGACGACACGAGCGTCAAACGACACACCGCACACTGCGAAGGAAGTTCATCGATTCTCCCAGAGCACCTAGGACACACGTATTCACCCCCCGTTCCGACCACGAGCGCGTCCTTACTCAAGTGCTTCTTTTGCGGAAATCCCATTTGTACCAAGCTCGACTTCGTCGCGTCTTCGGGGAGCGGCGGCGGCGGTGCGTGCGCCATGATTAAATCATCCAAATGGTCGGCGTTTAAGCTCACCCCGTACGTTCCTCCAGTCTCCTCTGTCAGCCGTCGACTGACGTGAAGCTCCGCCGCCACGGCGACGACGCTCACGCGCACCTTGGCCGCCTTCGTCGCCGCGATCTCTGTCCACACATTTCCAGGATCACACGTCGACAACGAACTCACGATATAGAGCACCTCACGACTTCCGTACGACGGAATCGATTTCAACGACGTCCTCGCGACGTTTAGCGTATTTTGCAAACTAAAATCCCCGCTCGCGTCCAGCGCGTTTCTCAGCGCCGCCGCGTGCGCCTCCGGACTCCCGCTCAGCTCCGTCAACCGTTCGGCCACCCCATTCCTCGCGACGATGATCCCCAACTGCGATAACGGATTCTGATTGAAATATTCCCGTATGAACGACGTCGCGCACTGTCCGACCACGCTCAACCGGTTCGGTCGAAAGTCTTCCTCGTTCGCCGCCCGCGACAGATCGACCACCACGTACGTGAACCGAATCATTCCCTTCGCCGCTCCCGCGCTCGTCGCGAGCGCCGCCATCTTCGCGCGCCGTTCGCGCGCCTTGGCCGTCTGCGCCTCGCTCGTGACGCGCAGGCGTCCCGTCACCGGGTCTTCCTCCAAGTCTTCCCACGCCCGTTCGCTCTGGTACTTCTTCTCCCACGCGCGCAGCGCGCGCTGGGCGTCCTCCGCGTCGACGTCGTCGTCGTCATCGTCTCCGTTCGCGCCCTCGGCGCCGTACGCGGCTTCAACCGACGTCATCGCGCGCGTCTATGCGGCAGACGGCGACGGCGAGAGCGAAACAATCGGCGAATGACGGGCGCGCAGTCCGCGTCGAACGCGTTCAAGGTGCGCGCGATCGCGCGATGCGTCGCGACGCGCGGGCGTCGCGCGCGCGCGCGCGCTCGACGCGCGCGCTCGACGCGCGACGCGGCTTTCGGCGCGAATTCTAATCGAAATTGAACCAATCGCATCGAGACTGACGCGCGCGCTCGACGCGCTCGACGCGCAGGTCGTGCTCTTGGGCGAGGGACGCGTTGGAAAGACGTCATTGCTGCTGCGGTACGTCGAGAACACGTTCTCGGAGACGCAGACGCCGACGGTGCAGGCGACGTATCTGAGCAAGAGAGTCGCGCTGGAAAACGACGGCGCTGCGACGCTCAACGTGTGGGATACGGCGGGACAAGAGCGGTTTCACGCGCTCGGACCGATATATTATCGCGATGCGGACGCAGCCGTGTTGGTGTACGACATCACGGATAGCGATTCGTTCGATAGGGTGAAGAGTTGGGTGAAGGAGTTGAGACAAATCGCCGGGAGCGAGATTTCGCTGGCGGTGTGCGCGAATAAGAGCGATTTGGAACGGGCGAGAAAGGTGTCGCAGAGCGATGGGGAGACGTACGCGAAGAGTATTGGGGCGGCGTTCTTTAGTACGAGCGCGAAGGCGGATAAGGGCGTGGCGCAGGCGTTCATGAGCGTGGCCACGGCGTTGGACGCGAAGCGAGGCAAGTCGGCGGCGGGCGGCGGCGGCGCGGGCACAAAGACGAGCGGTGTCGGTCGAAGTCGGTCGTTGAAGATTGCGGAGGAAGAGATGAAACCGCGCGGTGGCGATTGCTGCTAAGATTACTGCGGACTCTATTTAATCCAACACTAGCCTACGTAGACACCAGAACTAAAAGATGTTCCACATCGCGACGGTGCCATCTCGAGACGTGCTCACTAAAAACGAATCATCGGGAGCGAACAGAACGTCCGTCACCGTGGCGTCGTGATACTTCAACACCGCTAACAGTCGACCTTTCGACCTCGCTTTGTACTCGAACACGCGG
>Ga0257114_1000635_pt1 | contig 27271 bp, 26 predicted proteins | sample SI112_10mmetaG_FD_190149 | JGI IMG/M metagenome (GOLD analysis project Ga0257114, IMG submission 190149) | Marine microbial communities from Saanich Inlet, British Columbia, Canada - SI112_10m | ecosystem: Environmental > Aquatic > Marine > Inlet | place: Canada: British Columbia | collected...
GAAATGAAATTAACAAAATTATCAGCAGCCCTAATATCAACACCACTTTTTTTATAGGTAAATTTTTTTTTATTCATTAGTATGTTTTATGAAATTTAATTATAAATTTTTTTCATATAAGAAGCTATATATGCATTTTTGCATTCTTGCTTTCTTTAATATTTTTTTTTCCACAGAAAATATTTATGCAAAGACCCTCACTGTAAATGATATTGAAATATCTACACCATTTGAGATTAATTTTGATAAAAATAAGATAATTGACGAAGGTTTTACGAAAGCATTCGACCATTTAATCCTATCAATTGTTCAGACAAATAATCAAAAAAAATTAAAAAAAATACCCATAAAATTAATCAAGGGAATGATAGAAACTTTCTCCATTAAAGAAGAAAAATTTATTGATGAAATTTACTATTTAACACTTAATGTGTCTTTTAATAAAAAAAAACTATTTAATTTATTAGAAAGTAAAAATGTATTTCCATCTCTACCAATAGAAAAAAATGTTTTGTTTATTCCAATAATAATTGATGAAAACAATAATGAAGTTTTAATTTTTTCTGAAAGCAATTTATTTAAAAAATGGAATTTAGATATTAAAAACTACCATTTATTAAAATATATTTTACCATCAGATGATCTTGAAGATTTTAATTTAATTAAAAATAATTCAAATAATTTAGAAAATTATCATTTTAAAGAAATAATTCAAAAGTATAATCTAAAGGACTATATCATAACAATTATATTTAAAAACAATAAGGAAGTAAGAGTTTTAAATAAAATTAACTTTCAAGATAAAATTGATATAAAAAATTTAAGCTTTAAGAATATTGATTTTAGCAATGATACAGAAATTAAAATATTTATTGAAAATTTAAAATCTATATTTGAAAATTATTGGAAATCTAAAAATGAGATTAACACTTCAGTTAAATTGCCTTTAACCATTTCAATTGATAATTATGATTACTCAAAAATTTCTAAATTTGAGCTGGTCTTAAATAATATTGATTTAATTTATGATATTAATATTTATAAATTTAATAATAAAAATAATATATATAAGATTATATTTAATGGCTCTCCTGATTATTTTCTCAAAATTATGAAAGATAAGAATTACGAATTTGATACTCAAAATCAAATATGGCATGTCAAATGAGCAATTTAAATCAATTAATTTTAAATTTTAATTATGAACAGAATTTTAAAGATCAAGATTTTTATGTAGCCAAAAGTAACGAATTTTCTTTTAAATTATTAAATAGCTGGCCTAAATGGGAAAAAAATTTTGTGAATTTAATTGGACAAAAATTTTCTGGCAAATCGCATTTGGTGAATATTTTTTTAGAAAAATTTAAAGGAATTAAAATAGAAGCAAATGAATTAACTAATGACACTTTAAAGCAGATAAAAATTTTTGAAAACATTATTATTGAAAATTTTAATGATGAAATTGATGAAAATCTTTTTTTTACATTATTAAATATTATTGATCAGGATAATAAATATTTAATTTTAACTTCAAAAAAACCTATTGTTGAACATTTATTTAAGCTAGATGACTTAAATTCTAGGTCTAAAAATTTCTTATTATCCCACATAGAAAAGCCAAGTGATGATCTTATGTTTGCCCTGATATTGAAAAATTTATCAGATCGTCAAATATCTATAGATAAAAAGTTAATAGATTTCATTATTAAAAGAATTGACAGATCGTATGGTAAAATTTTTGATTTCATATATAAAATCGACCAACTTAGCTTAAAAAGAAAAAAACCGATCGATTTTAGAATTATAAAAGAAGTTTTAGGAGATTAATTGAGTAAATATAGAACACATAACTGTAACGAATTAAGAAAAGATGATTTAGATAAAAAAATTTCTATATCAGGCTGGATTAATAAGAAAAGAGATCATGGCAATCTTTTATTTATAGATCTAAGAGACAATTATGGAATTACTCAATGCATCATAGATAAAGAAAATAAAAATTTTTTAGAATTAGAAAAGACACAACTTGAAACAGTTATAAAAATTAATGGAAAAGTTGTTAATCGATCTAATGAAACAATAAATAAAGATATTCAAACAGGCGAAATTGAAGTTGTAATCAATGAATTTGAAATATTGGGAACGTGTAAAGAATTACCGATGCCTGTCTTTAGTGATCAGGAATATGCAGAAGAAATTAGATTAAAATATAGATTCTTAGATTTAAGAAGAAAAAAAATTCATGAAAATATAATTTTAAGATCAAAGGTAATTTCTTACATTAGAAATGAAATGACAAAACTTGAGTTTTTAGAATTTCAAACTCCAATCTTGACATCTTCTAGTCCGGAGGGCGCGAGAGATTTTCTAGTTCCAAGTAGATTAAATCCAGGAAAATTTTATGCATTGCCTCAAGCACCTCAGCAATTCAAACAATTAATAATGGTGTCTGGTTTTGATAAATATTTTCAAATTGCGCCTTGCTTCAGAGATGAAGATGCTAGAGCAGATAGAAGCCCTGGAGAGTTTTATCAGCTTGATTTAGAAATGTCTTTTGTTGAACAAGAGGATGTATTTAATGTTGTTGAGACTTTATTAGTTAATACATTTTTGAAATTTTCAAATAAAAAATTGATGTACAATAAATTTCCAAAAATTTCTTATAAAGAATCAATGTTAAAATATGGAAGTGATAAACCTGATTTAAGAAATCCTTTGATTATAAGTGATATTACTGAAATATTTACAAGAGAAGTTGTGTCATTTGAAATTTTTAAGAAACTTGTAAAAGCGGGTTCAAAAGTTAGATGTATTTCAACCAAAGATACTAAAGACAAGCCAAGAAGTTTTTTCGATAATATTGATAAATGGGCAAAAGAACAGGGAGCATCTGGATTAGCATATTTTACTTTTGAAAAAGATAATGAACTTTCAGCAAAAGGACCAATAGGAAAATTTTTTTCCAAGGAAGCTTTAACGGAAATTATGAAAAAAACTAATTCAGAAGTTGGCGATAGTATTTTCATGGCTTGTGGAAAACAAAGTGATTTAGAAAAAATTACAGCTTTAGCTCGAGATAAAATTGCTAGGGATTTAGATTTAATTGATGAAGATATTTTTGCATTCTGCTGGATAGTTGATTATCCAATGTTTGAAAAAGATGAAACAACAAATAAAATTGAGTTTAGTCACAATCCTTTTTCAATGCCGCAAGGAAATTTAAGTGAGAAAGATTTTGAACAACCTTTGGATATTTTGGCTTATCAATACGATATAGTTTGTAATGGTATTGAACTTTCTTCTGGCGCTATCAGAAACCATAAACCAGAACTAATGTACAGACTGTTTTCAATTGCTGGATATAATAAAGAGCAAGTTGATGAAAAATTTAGTGGAATGATAAATGCATTAAGTTATGGAGCTCCTCCTCATGGAGGAATTGCTCCAGGTATTGATAGAATAGTGATGTTGCTTGCTAACGAAAAAAATATTAGAGAAGTTACAATGTTCCCAATGAATCAAAACGCTCAAGATCTAATGATGAAAGCTCCATCAGAAGTTAGCAAAGAACAATTAAAAGAACTTAATTTAGTAGTAAAAACCAACAAATAAAAATTATTTCTTACCTTTTAGACTTATTTTTACATCAGAGAGATCTACAAGATTTTTTTTATAATTATTTCTAACAAAGCCTTTGCTTGTTATATCTTTTACTATCTTCAATAGTTGATTTTGATCTTCTGTCTGTGGCTCATCATTAGAGCTAGTATCACTACTACCAATAGAAGGTGTGTGTGCTAAGTCCTCTCTATTTTGATAAGATATAGCTAATTCTCTAAAAATATAGTCCAGTATTGAGCTCGCACTTAATATTCTATCGTTACCATGGACTTTTCCTGAGGGTTCAAATTTGGTGCCAACAAAAGCACTAATAAACTCATCTAGAGGTACACCATACTGAAGCCCTAAAGACACAGCAATTGCAAAATTATTCATCAGAGCTTTAACTAATTCTCCTTCTTTACTTGTATCAATAAAAATTTCACCTATTTTACCATCTTCATATTCGCCAGTGTGTAAATAAACTTTATGGTCTCCAATAGTTGCTTTTTGGATATAACCCTTCCTTCTGTCAGGCATACCAAATCTTTTGCCACCTTTTTCAGAGGGCTTATTAAAGTTTGAGATAATGTTTTCTTTATTTAATTGGTTGGTTTGGTTAGTCTCAGCTACTACCTCAACCTTTTTGTTTTCAATAACTTTATTGTTATTAGGATCAAGACTTTTAGTTTTACGATTATCAAGTTTAACATCTAGAACTTCAAATTTTCCGTCATCTCTCTTTTCAAGGTTTTTTAACTCTGTTTCATTTATATCATCTAAGTAATGATTAACCTTAAAGGTACATGTATAATAAGTCTCAACTAAATATTTTGCCATTTAACTCCAATTTAAAATTTAATTTGAATACTGAATCAATTAATTTATATACAAATTCATATTTTAGTCTAATTTAAATTATACAATTTTTAATTGAATTAATAATAAAATTTTATGTTGACACTTTTAAAAAAAATTTTCACTTGGTGGAATCAAGATACTTTTGGAACTAGATTGAAAACAATTTTTTTTGGAAAATTGGTCGGCAGTGATGAACTTGGCAACAAATATTATGAAAATAAAAATGGAAAAAGATGGGTTATTTATGCAAATACTATTGATGCCTCAAAGATACCAGTAGAGTGGTATTCATGGATGCATTTTACTCCCAATAAAATAGAAAAAAACCATGAACTTGAAAAATATGATTGGCAGAAACCTCATCAATCTAATTTAACTGGAACAGAAAAAGCTTATTACCCCAATAAAAACAAAGATGGAATCAAAAAAAAATATTCTAGCTGGAAATAATAAATTTAAATTTTATCTTTTTGTTTTTTTAGTTTATTTTTTTTTAATAAATACCTCTTTAGCAAAAGATAATATAGAAGGTTCTTTTACAGATTTAAAAATTTTAGATAAAATAAGTTCTAAAAATACTTTAGTAAAATTTAAGAATGGAGAATTATTTACTTTTAAAGACCTCTCTATTAAAATTTTAAAATGCAAAAATTCTGAATTTGACGATAATCCTGAAATTACAGCGTACATACAAGTCAAAGATCTAACAGATGAAAATAATAATGAGGTATTTGTATTTAATGGATGGATGTTTTCATCAAGCCCATCAATAACTCCTTTTGATCATCCAGTATATGATGTTTGGCTTATAAAATGTTATTAAACTATAGTATCTTTATCTAGCCAGCTTACATTGAAATCAGAATTAATAAATTTTTTGTGACTTAGAAGTTTTTTATGTAGAGGAATAGTTGTTGTAATTCCTTCTATAACAAATTCATCTAGAGACCTATTCATTCTTTGAATTGCTTCAGTTCTATTTCTTCCATGGCAAATTAGTTTGCAAACCATACTGTCATAATAAGGTGTAACTTTGTATCCTTGAAAAATAGCCCCATCTACTCTCGTTCTAAAACCAGATGGTTGGTGACACATTCCTATAGTTCCAGGGGAGGGTTGAAAGTTTTTACTAGCATCCTCTGCATTTATTCTACATTCAATTGCGTGACCTCTTGGGTTTATGTCACTTTGTTTTAGAGCCGTTTCTCCTGAAAAAGCAATCCAAATTTGTTCCTTAATAATGTCCACCCCAGTTACCATTTCTGTTACAGGATGTTCAACTTGTACTCTTGTATTCATTTCTAGAAAATAAAATTTTCCATCCTCATAAATAAATTCAACAGTTCCAGCTCCCATGTAGCCAATTTTTGCTACCATATTTACTGTTCTTTCAAATAAATCTTTTCTTATTTTATCGTTAAGAACTGGGCTGGGGGTTTCTTCAATTAATTTTTGATGTCTTCTTTGAACTGAACAGTCTCTTTCATGGAGGTGAACTACATTATTTTTACCTGCTAAGATTTGAACTTCTATATGTCTAGGGTTTTGAAAAAATTTCTCAATATAAACTTCATCATTACCAAAATATTTTTTTGCTTCTGATTTTGCAGTAGAAAACAAGGTTTCAAACTCCTCTTCTTTATAAACAATCTTCATACCTTTTCCACCACCACCACCTGACGCTTTAATTAAGACCGGAAATCCAATTTTCTTACATAGTTCTTTAGCTTGAGCTATATCAGTAACACCACCTTCAGATCCCTCAATTATTGGCAAACCATTCTCTTTAGCAATTCTTTTGGCTTGAATTTTATCACCCATCATTTCTATATGTTTTGATGACGCTCCAATAAAACTTATTTTATTTTCTTCAAGAATTTTTGCAAAACTAGCATTTTCAGATAAAAATCCATAACCCGGATGTACAGCATCAGCATTAGTAATTTCAATTGCTGACATTAAATTTGGAATATTTAAGTAGCTATTTGCAGGTTGGTGAGATCCTATACACACACTTTCATCTGCCATTCTTACATGCATACTTTCTCTATCAACATCAGAATGAACAGCTACTGTTGGAATTCCCCATTCTTTACAAGCTCTAATAATTCTAACTGCAATTTCCCCACGGTTTGCAATTAAGATTTTTTTAAACATTTGTTTACTCTAGGATAATAATAGTTTGGCCAAACTCGACAGGGTGACCATCTTCAACACAAATTTCTTTTACAACACCATCTGCAGTTGATGGCACATGATTCATCGTTTTCATTGCCTCAACAATCATAATGGTGTCACCTTTTTTAATTTTTTTACCTATTTCAGCAAATTTTTTCGCCCCAGGTTCTGGAGCATGGTAAGCGGTTCCAATAATTGGTGAAGTAATTTCAGTACCAGATTTTACATTTGGTTTTTCAGAAATATTTTCATTTACAGCATGAATATTTGTTGATGTTGTAACTGGTTGATTGCTAACAGATGCATTATTTTTTGAAACTTTAATTTTGGTATCTTTTTCAGTAATTTCTATTTCAGTAAGATTAAACTCATCTAAATAATCACTTAATTCTTTAATTTTACTTTTATCTATTTTCATTTTTTAAGATCTTCTCTATTGAAATTATGGCCAAAATATAACCTTCAACCCCTAAACCAAAAATTCCTCCTGTTGCTATATCGCTTATTAGAGATTTATGCCTAAATTCCTCTCTTTTATATATGTTTGATATATGTAATTCAATTATTGGTTTTTTGAATAAATCAAGAGCATCCCTGATTGCAACTGAAGTGTGAGTAAATCCTGCTGCATTAATTATCATGCCATCATACTTATCTCTTGAATTTTGAATTAAATTTACTAATTCACCTTCTATGTTTGATTGAGCAAACTCTAGATTTATTCCAATCTCATTAGATTTTTTCAAGCACTTATCTTTCAACTCATCAAAAGTTGTAGATCCATATTGTGATTGTTCTCTTTCTCCTAATAGATTAAGATTTGGTCCGTTAACAATAATAATTTTATTATTCATTCAAGACTTATATACGATGAAAAAAATAAAAAAAATACAAATTAGAGTGAATGGTAAAGTTAAATCTATATCTGATAATTATAATATGTTAGATTTAGTAAAAAATCTAAAGATCCCAATGAAAAAAGTAGCAATTGAACTTAATCAAGAAATAATAAATAAAAAAAATATTGGTAAAATAATTTTAAAAAAAAATGATAAAATTGAAATAGTTCATTTTATTGGAGGTGGTTAAATGAAAAGTGAAAAATTAATAATTGCAAAACAAAAATTTAATTCTCGATTAATTGTAGGCACAGGTAAATATAAAAATATGCTTGAGTGTGCAAAAGCTATTAAATTATCTGGAGCTGAAATTGTAACTGTTGCTGTTAGAAGGGTAAATATAACTGATAAAAAAAAACCACTTTTAATGGACTATATTGATCCAAAGAAAATCACTTATTTGCCAAATACAGCGGGGTGTTTTACTTCAGAAGAAGCTTTGAGAACACTTCGGTTGGCAAGAGAGATTGGTGGTTGGAAATTGGTTAAATTAGAAGTGTTAGGAGATAAGCAAAATTTATTTCCTGATATGATTGAGACTTTAAAATCAACAGAAGTTTTAGCTAAAGAAGGTTTCAAGGTCATGGTTTATTGCAATGATGATCCATTAATGGCAAAACGCTTAGAAAACTCTGGTGCAGATGCAATAATGCCGTTAGCAGCTCCTATTGGCTCTGGTTTAGGTATTCAAAATAAAACAAATATTCAAATTATTAGAGAACAAACTAAATTACCTTTAATTATTGATGCAGGTCTAGGTCAAGCATCAGATGCTACAATTGCTATGGAGCTAGGTTGTGATGGTGTTTTAGTTAACACCGCAATTGCTAAAGCAAAAAAACCATTTGACATGGCTTTGGCGTTTAAAAATGCTGTAATTGCTGGAAGACAATCATTTTTAGCTGGACGCATTAATAAATATTTATACGGAAATGCATCTTCGCCAAAAACAGGAATTATTAAATAGTTGCTGTTTTCTTTACAAACTTCTTTTTAAAATAAGGTTTTTTTTTAAAAGGTTTTTTATGGAATTTTTTAGTGTCTTTCTTTTCAAGAATTTTATCCTCTTTAATTTGTATTTCTAAATTTTTTAATTTTTCAAAATGTTGGATTAGTTCAATTGTTTTTTTTGCTTTATTTTGAACATTTATAATATATTCTGGAATTATAAGTGTAGGATCACTAACAATATCTATTGTCATTTTATTTTTCTTTTCAAAATAAGTTAAATCATCAACAAAGTTTTCTTTTAAAAAATCAGAGACTTTTTCACAAACTCTAAGTTCAACAAACTTAGCTTTATTAATAACTGCATTTAGCTCAACTGTTTTAAGCAATTTCTGAGCAAATGATTCATCAGTAAGAGTTACTTTCCATTTTATTGCACTTTCTCTTAACCTTTGCCTAGACATTTCAAGAAGACCAAAATTACTTATTCTTCCAATTTGAATTCTTGCTCTATCAGCTCTACATTTTTCTTTAATTTTTCTCTCAACTAGCCTTCTATTTCCATAACTAAGCATATCAATAAAGTCGATAATAATTAAACCAGACAAATCTCTAATTTTTATTTGTCTTGCAATTTCTTCAGCAGCCTCAATATTCGTATCTAGTGCAGTACTTTCAACATTTTTACCCTTAATTGAACTACCAGAGTTTATATCAATTGAAACAAGTGCTTCAGTGGGATTTATTACTAAATATCCTCCAGATTTAAGTTTTATCTCAGAGTCGAATATTTGGTTTAATTTTTGTTCGATTTTTTCTTCGATAAATAATGGAACTTTACCTCTATATTTTTTTACCTTTTTAACACTTGATGGCATAATCATTTTCATAAAAGTTTGCGCTTTTTTATAACCTTCATTTCCTTCAACTATTATATTCTGAGTGCTATCATCAAACATATCTCTCAAGGTTCTTTTTATAATTTCACTTTCTTGGTGAATTAAGGATGGAGCTATAGAATTGATGGCAGTATCCTTAATTTGGCCCCATGTTTTAATAAGAGTCTCCAGATCATTATTGATTTCATTTTTAGTTTTGTTACTACCTGCGGTTCTTACAATTAAACCCATTTCTTTCGGGATTTCAATTTCGTTCAAAATTGTTCTTATTTTTTTTCTATCTGCTGGATTGAAAATTTTACGTGATATACCACCACCTTTTGGTGTATTAGGCATTAGAACAATATATTTTCCAGCTATTGAAATAAATGTGCTGAGCGCAGCTCCTTTTTGTCCCCGCTCATCCTTTATAACTTGTACCAATATAACTTGGTTTGGTTTTATAACTTCCTGTATTTTATATCTTTTGAATTTAAATTTAGGTTCTTTTTTTTTAACTTTTTCTTCATTTAAACTATTTTTTTCATCAGACTCATTATCATTTTCTTCTAATGAATCTTTTTCAATATTAATTGGGTCATCTATTTCAAGTTTTCCTTCAGCTAAGTTTTCTTCCTCCTTAGCCTCAACTTCTTTAGAAAGTTCTTCTCTAGCTTTTTCTTCTTCTTCTTTAATTTTATCTAAATCTGCTTTTGGTATTTGGTAATAATCAGACTGAATATCGTTAAAAGATAAAAACCCATGCCGGTCTCGTCCAAAATCAATAAATGCAGCTTGAAGGGATGGTTCTATTCTACTTACCCTTCCTAGATAAATGTTATTTTTTATTAAATTATTCTTTAAACCTTCGTATTCGTAATCTTCAATATTGTCATTTGATTTAAGAACAACTCTAGTTTCATTTGGATGCGATGCATCAATGTATAAATTTTTTTCCATAATAGTTTGATTAGTTGATTCATTTAATATTTTAAGTATTTATAAAATTTTGTATAATTCTAGTGCCTTATCTTTAACAAATTCCACGATATAATGGAAATAAAATGAATAAGTTTTTAAAGAATATATTGTTTATCTCATTATCCTTAATTTTATTAATTAGTGTTTTAATATTTAGTGTTTTATGGGCTTATTCAAACAGTATTCCTGATTATAAATTCCTTAAAAATTATAAACCACCTGTTTCAAGTAAAGTATATTCTGGTGATGGCGAACTTGTTGCTGATTTTTCAAAAGAAAAAAGAATATTTGTTCCCTACAGCTCAATCCCAAAAAATGTAATTAATTCATTCTTATCAGCAGAAGATAAAAATTTTTTTTCACACCCAGGTGTAGATGCTAAAGGAGTTTTAAGAGCAGTAATTAATAATATTTCCAATATTTTTTTATCAAAAAGACTTGAAGGAGCCTCAACCATAACACAACAAGTAGCTAAGAATTTTTTATTAACTAATGAAGTGAGTATTAATAGAAAAATTAAAGAAGCAATTTTAGCGTTCAGAATAGAAAGAGCATTATCTAAACAGAGAATTCTAGAACTTTATCTAAATCAAATTTATCTTGGAAGTGGAGCATATGGTGTTGCAGCGGCAAGTTTGGAATATTTTGATAAATCCATTAAAGATTTAGACTATTCTGAAGCTGCTTTGTTGGCAGCTTTACCAAAAGCGCCGAGCAAGTACAATCCTTATAGAAATATTGAATTAGCAAAATTTAGAAGAGATCTAGTTTTAAAAAATTTGTTAGAAAATGAATATATAAATTTTAAATCTTTTAATGAATTAAAACTTGAAAAAATTAAATTAAATAAAATAAAAAAAATTTTTTTAGAAGACGCACAATATTATATTGAAGATGTTAGAAAAAATGTCATAGAAAATTTTACATATGATAGGGTTTACAAACAAGGCTTTAATATAAATACGCCAATAAATATAGAATTTCAAAAAATAGCAACAGAAGCACTTAGGAATGGCTTAATTTCATATGACAAGAGGAAGGGTTGGAGGGGACCGTTAACAAATAAACGTCATAATAAAAATTGGAACAAAGACCTCAAAAAGTTTAATTTAGAAAATTCTATTAATTGGAAACTAGCTATAGTTAAAAAATTAAATAAATTTTCAGCTGAAATTCAAACTGAAGATAAACTTGATGGAAAAATAGAATTTAAAGATATTTCTTGGACTAAAAAAGAGTTTGATCAACTATTAAAGCCTGGTGATATAATTTACGTTAAAAAAATTGATAATAAGATCTATAGTTTAAAACAATTACCAAAAATTAATGGTGGAATAGTAGTTATGGATCCTTATACAGGAAGGGTTTTAGCTTTAAGTGGCGGGTTTAGTTTTAAAAAAAGTGAATTTAATAGAGCAACTCAAGCTTCAAGACAGCCTGGATCAGCATTTAAACCTTTTGTTTACGCTCTAGCATTAGAAAATAATTATACGCCTTCATCTATTATCCTCGACGCCCCAATAGTTCTTGATCAAGGAGATGATCTTAAAATGTGGAAGCCAGAAAATTATGGAAAAAAATTTTATGGTCCTACAACTTTAAGAACTGGTTTAGAAAAATCAAGAAACTTAATGACCGTAAGAATAGCTCAAGATTTAGGTCTTAAAAAAATTACAGATTTTTCAAAAAGCTTAAACATTTACGATAATCCTGATGAGCTTTTTTCAATTTCATTAGGATCTGCCGAGACAACATTATTAAAACTTACATCTGCTTATTCAGTTTTTGTGAATGGAGGAAAACTTGTTAATCCAATTTTGATAGACAGAATACAAGATAGTGAGGGGAAAACTATTTTTAATGATAGTAAAAGAAAATGTATTAATTGTGATAAAATATCATATTTAGGAAAAGACTATCCAATTATTGAAAATAATTATAAACAGATATTTTCACCCCAAACAGCATATCAAATGACCTCTATACTTGAAGGCGTTGTGCAAAGAGGAACTGCAAAAAAATTAAGAAATCTTAAATTAAATTTAGCTGGTAAAACAGGAACAACAAATAAAAATACTGATACATGGTTCATTGGCTATACATCTAATTTGCTAATAGGTGTTTATGTCGGCTCAGATAACCCAATACCACTTGGAAGATATGAAACAGGTTCAAAAACTGCATTACCAATTTTTGAAGAATTTGTAAAAAAAGGTATCAAAAAATTTGAAGCGAGGCCATTTAAAGCTGCAAAAGGAACTGTAATGATGGTCGTTGATCCAGTAACTGGTGAAAAAGCAAAATTTACTTCTAAAAATACAATTATTGAAGTTTATAAGAAGGAAAATGTTATTGATGGTAAAGTTTTATATTCAAATAGTGATAGAATAGACTCAAATAATATATTAAAGTTTTACTAATGGATGATAAATATCAAAATTATAAAATAGAAATTGAAAAGATTAACTCTAGAGTAAAGGAGTATCTTTGAAAAAAATGATATTTATTCAAGGCTAAAAGTATTAAATAATAAAATGCTAGAAGCCAATTTTTGGCAAGATAAAAATAATTCTAAAAATACAATCAAAGAAAAAAAATTATTCGAGGATTTAATTAACACTCATCAAATCTCAATTGAAAAACTTTCAGATTTAAATGATTTAAATGAGTTAGCTTTAGAAGAGGAAAATCAAACTGTACAGAAAGAAATATTGCAAAATTTAAGTGATCTTAGAAGTTTAGTAAAAAAAAATGAAATAAAATGTTTCTTATCAAATGAAGCAGACTCTCTTGATTGTTATATAGAAATACATGCAGGTGCGGGTGGTACAGAAAGTCAAGACTGGGCTGAAATGTTGAGAAGAATGTATTTAAAATGGGCAGATCAAAAAAATTTTAAAACAAATTTAATTAGTGAGCACAGAGGTGACGAGGCAGGGGTAAAATCATCTACTATTAAAGTTGAGGGTGATTACGTATTTGGTTGGCTCAAAAAAGAGTCTGGTATTCATAGATTAGTTAGAATATCTCCGTTTGACTCAGGTGCAAGAAGACACACAAGTTTTGCAAGTGTATGGGTTTACCCTGTTGTTGATGAAGGTATAAATATTGAAATCATTGAAAAAGATTTAAGAATTGACACTTATAGGTCAAGCGGTGCAGGTGGTCAGCATGTAAATACAACAGATAGTGCTGTAAGGATAACACATATTCCCTCTAAAATAGTTGTTCAATGTCAAAATGAAAGGTCTCAACATAAAAATAAAGAAACCTGTATGAGTATGTTGAAAGCAAGATTATATGATCATGAAATAAAAAAAAAAGAACAAGAAAATCAAAATATGGAAAGTTCTAAATCTGAAATTGGTTGGGGGCATCAAATTAGATCGTATGTTTTGCAGCCATACAGACTAGTGAAAGACAATAGAACTAATTTTGAAAGCACAAGTCCAGATAAAGTTCTTGATGGTGAACTTGATGGTTTTTTAGAGCAATCATTGTATCAAATTAAATGAAAAAAAATTTATTAAAATATATTTTTGTAACAATAAGTATTCTATCAATTTTAATAATTTATTTGAGTATTTTTGGTCTTGAGACCGATAGACTTAATTCTATAATTAAAAACAAAATAAACCAACTAGATAAAAATATAGAAGTTGAATTAAAAAAAATTAGATTAACTTTAAATCCTTTAAATTTTAAAGTTAATGCAAAAACAATATCACCAAATGTTTTTTATAAAAAAAAAATTGTAAAACTTGAATATATACAAACTCAAATATCACTAATTTCTCTTATAAAAAATCAAATTGTTTCATCAAAATTGAAGATTTCAACTAAGCCAATATCTCTTAAGGATTTAATTGCTTTTGCTAGAGTTGTATCAAAAAAATCTGAATTATTTATTTTAGAAACAGCCATAAAGAATGGACAAGTAGTAGCAGATGTCGAGTTAAATTTTGACGAAACTGGTAAGATAAAAAATGATTATGAAATTAAAGCAATTTTAAAAGATGGAAAATTAAAATTACTTAATAATTTTAATTTTGAAAAAATTAATTTTTTATTAAATATAAATAATAAAATTTTTGACCTCAAGAGTGTTAATTTTGTAAAAAATAATTCTAAATTTTCTTCAGAAAATATTAAAATTACAAAAGATAAAAAACACTTTTTTATTGAGGGCAATATCAAAAATGAGGACACAATTCTAAATAATGAATTACTCAAATTTTTGAATATTGATTTTCAAAGTAAAGGATTTTTTAACACAAATTTTAATTCTAATAGTAGATTTTCATTTTCAATTGATAAAAGACTCAAAGTTACAAATTTAGTTTTAGATTCAAATATTCAAGTAAATGAGTCAGAGTATAAAATACCTAACTTTTTGAATAATTATTTAGAAATTAAAGATAGCACAATCAAACTTAAGAATCATAAGATTAAATATAATATTGCAAATAATAAATTAAAGATTGATGGTTCTGGAAAAATTAAAATTCAAAAAAATTTTGATGACTTTAAATATAACATCGATCTTAAAGATAAAGATTTTATACTAAATTCTCAATTAAAAGTAGGTGAGTTAAAACTAATTAGCCAAGAGTATCTAAAAAAATTTACTCCAAACTTAAAAGACATCACAACACTTAAGGATCAAACAATTGATATAAATTTTAATAAAAAAGAATTACTAGTTAAAGGAAAGGGAAAGATAAAATTTAGTAATGAATTTGAAGATATTGTATTTAGAGTTTCAAAAGTTAAAAACAAATTTGATTTTAATACTCAGTTAAATTTAAATGAAACATTATTAAAAATTGATTTTTTAAATTTTGAAAAAAACCCTAAATTGAAATCTCAAATTAAAATCTTGGGAAGTTATGATGCTAAAGACTCACTTTATTTTAAAAATCTAAGTATTATTGATAATGACAATAAATTAATAATAAAAAATATATTTCTAGACCAGGATAATTTCATTGAAAAACTTGATGAAGCAAACTTAGAATTTTTTGATAATCAAAATAGAAAAAATAATATTATTCTAAAAAAAGTTAAGGAAAATGAATATCAAATTACTGGATTATCTTTTAATGCTGAGAAGTTAATTGATAATTTACTTACTAGTAAAAAAGATAAGGACTCTAAATTTTTTAAAAATGATTTTAAACTGAACCTAGATTTAAATGAAGTTTACTTAGATAGTGTAAATATTATTAACAATCTCAAAGGAAAATTAGATATTGAAAATAATGAAATTTATGCTGCAAATATTTTTGGTGATTTTGATAATGAAAATAATTTAAAATTTACAATAAATACTAATAATTCTGGGGAAAAAATTACTACTTTATTTTCATCCAGAGCTAAACCACTTGTAAACAGATATAAATTTATAAAAGGTTTCGAAGATAGTGATGAAGGATATTTAGATTTTTATTCTTTAAAAAAGAATGGAGTTTCAAATTCAAAATTGATTATTGATAATTTTAAAGTCAAAGAGATTCCTGTGTTGGCAAAGTTATTAGCTCTTGCTTCTCTTCAAGGTATTGCAGATTTATTAACCGGAGAAGGTATCAGATTTTCTGATTTTGAAATGAATTTTACAAATAAAAATAAACTTATGACGATTCAAGAGCTTTATGCAATTGGGCCAGCAATATCTATTTTAATTGAAGGTTATATTCAGGAAGATAATATAATTAGTTTAAGAGGCACTTTAGTTCCGGCAACTACAATTAATAGATCCATTGCTTCAATTCCTTTATTAGGAGACTTGCTAATAGGAAAGAAAGTGGGTGAAGGTGTTTTTGGAGTAAGTTTTAAAGTGAAGGGACCACCCAAAAAACTTCAAACAACTGTAAATCCAATAAAAACATTAACCCCAAGATTTATAACTAGGACACTCGAAAAGATTAAAAAAGATTAATCTAATTCAATTTTTAAATGTCTTTTTTTTCCAATAGAAAGTTTCAGGTAGTTTTCATTAAAAGATTCATTTGTAATAATTAATTTTTCATCAGATACAATATTATCATTAATTTTTACTGCGTTACCTTTAATCAATCTTCTTATTTCACTTTTAGATTTTTCCAATTTAGATAGAATAATTAGATCAATTATATCTAATTTATTAGAAATATTTTTTGAATTAATCTTTATAGAAGGTAAGCTTGATCCAAGCAAATTCCCTGAAAACGCCTCTTTAGCAGCTTGTTCTGAATTTTTAGCAGCATCTTCACCATGAAGCATAGAGGTTGCTTTATTAGCTAAAAGTATTTTCAAATCATTGATATCATTTGTTTCAACTTTCTTAATATCTTCTATTTCCATATCAGTAAAATTTTTCAAAAATTTTAAAACATCTCTATCATCTGTATTTCTCCAAAATTGCCAATAGTCATATGCTGATAAAAAATTTTCATCTAACCAGATTGCTCCATTTTCAGATTTACCCATTTTAGCTCCACTAGCTAGTGTAATTAGGGGTGTCGTTAGACCATAACTTTGTTTATTTGAATATCTTTTAATGAGTTCTACTCCATTTACAATATTACCCCATTGATCTGAGCCTCCAATTTGTAAAACGCAATTTTCTTTTTTACTGAGCTCCAAAAAATCATAAGCTTGTAAAATCATATAATTAAATTCCATGTAGCTTAAAGATTGTTCTCTATCTAATCTTAACTTTACGCTATCAAAAGTTAACATTCTATTAATTGTAAAATGCTTACCTATATCTCGAAGAAAAGAGATGTAATTTAAATTTTTAAGCCAAGTATAATTATTTACAAATATAGGTTTTGTTTCAGGACTATTGTTATCTAAAAATTTCTTTAAAATGTTTTTTATATTTTTGATATTTTTTTCAATTTCATCTTCACTTAAAATTTTTCTTGTTTTGTCTTTACCAGAAGGGTCTCCAATTCTAGTTGTTCCGCCACCAAGCAAAACTATTGGTCTGTGACCATTTTTTTGAAGTAATCTAAGACACATAATCTGCAATAAACTTCCAACATGTAGGCTCTCAGCAGTACAATCAAAACCGATATATGCTTTGATTTTTTCATTATCCATTAACTTAGATAATTCATCTTCATTTGTGCACTGGTAGAAGAAACCTCTGTCTTTAAATTCTTTTAAAAATTTATTCATAAGCTTATAGTTACACAATATACAAATTTTTATTAAAAAGAATATCAATGAAAAATAAATTATACACAGCCATTGGATTAATGAGTGGAACTTCAATGGATGGGGTCGATGTATCATTGATTAGATCAGATGGAATTAATCAATTTATCAATGTTTTAGATGAATATTTTGAATATAATGAAAGTTTACAACAGCAACTAATTGAATTGAGAAATTTAATTTCAAACATTAATGATTTGAAGCTTTACTCTTCCAGATTAAACGAACTTGAGAGAGAAATGACTTTATTTCATAGTAAAATTGTTATTGATATCTCGTCAAAACATCAAGACGAGGTTGATTTTGTTGGTTTTCATGGGCAAACAATTTTTCACAACCCCGAGCAAAAAATTTCAAAACAATTAGGAGATGGGAAGTTAATGTCTCAATTGGTCAAAAAAAAAATCATTTACAATTTTAGGCAAGAAGACATGATTAATAAAGGTCAAGGTGCTCCATTAACACCTATTTTTCATAACTTGTTGTCTAAAAAGATAAATGAAAATCACCAAATAGATTTTCCTATTTGTTTTTTAAATATTGGAGGAATTTCTAATATTACCAAAATAATTAAAAAAGATGAAAAATTGGAAGATAATATAGAAGCTTTTGATTCAGGCCCTGGTAATTGTATGATTGATGAATGGGTAAGAAAAAATTCAAAAAATAATTTTGATGAAAATGGTTCAATTGCAAAATCTGGTAAAATTGATCAACTAATATTAAATCAAGCAATTGATAATTTTCAAATAGATAAGTTTGATAAATCTTTAGATGTTAAAAATTTTGATATTTCATTTGTAAGAGGGCTATCACTAGAGGATGGATGTGCAACAATTACTAATTTTACTGCTTACCTTATAGCAAAAGGAATTGAACATTCTAATGGAAATAATATTAAACCAATAAAATATCTAATTTGTGGTGGTGGTAGAAGAAATACTTTTCTTATCCAGAGTATTAAAGATTATTTATCACACAAACAAAATATAAGTTTAAATTCTATTGATGATTATAGTTTAAATGGAGATTATATTGAGTCTCAAGCATTTGGATATCTTTCGATTAGATCATTTTTAAATTTACCAATATCGTATCCAAAGACAACTGGTTGTAAAACTCCTACAGTGGGTGGTGAGCTGGTTAAAAATTTTTAATAAAGAGCGGTTTCTTTTTTTATATATTTGTCAAGACTTTTAACTAAAGTCTCTTCTGTTTTCGAAAAAAAATGATTAGCTTCAGGTACAGATTGAAATTCAACTTTTATACCTTTTTGAGCACTTAATCTTTTGTCTAATTCAGTGATATATTCTAAAGGGACTAATTCATCTTTTTTACCATAAATCATTAGACCTGATGTTGGACATGGTGATAAAAAAGAAAAATCATAAACATTTGGTTGAGGAGATATTGAAATAAATCGATTGATCTCAGGTCTTCTCATTAATAATTGCATAGCAATTAAAGAACCAAAAGAAAATCCTGATACCCAACATTGTGAGTTGTCAAAGTTCTCTCTTTCAAGCCAGTCTAATGCGGCAGCTGCATCAGCTAATTCACCTTGGCCATTATCAAACTCACCGTCACTTTTACCAACTCCTCTAAAATTAACCCTGCATACTGAAAAATCGTTATCCATAAATGCATGAAAAGTATCAACAACAACTTTGTTATTCATGGTTCCTCCATATTGCGGGTGTGGTTGTAATACTAATGCAATTGGAGATGTATTTTTTTTACTCTTATAATATTTTGCTTCAAGTCTTCCAGCAGGTCCTGGAATAAATATTTCTAAAATTTTGTTATCCATATGCGATATTGATTATTATTCTCAAAAAAAAACTACGTTTATCACAAGTGAGTGACAATATGTTAGTTATTTTATTATAAACTATACTTGACCATTTTAGTCAGGTATGTATAAAAACGCTCAATTTAAAGGGTAAAATGAAACTAACATCAAAAGGTAGATATGCTGTAATGGCATTAGTAGATCTCGCGAGATTTGACAGTATTAATCCTGTCTCACTAAGAGATATTTCTTTACGTCAAGGTATATCACTAGATTACTTGGAACAAATTTTTTCTAAATTAAAAAAAAATCAAATTGTGCAAAGTATTCGAGGAACACAAGGTGGATATATTCTAACTAAAAAACCAAATGAGATAAAACTTACAAATATTTTTCATGCAGTAGATGAAACAGTTAAAACTGTGCAATGTAAGAAAGAGTCAAAAAAAGGATGCAACGGAAAAGCAACTAAATGTGTTACACACAATCTTTGGGATGAATTAGAAACTCATATTAACAGTTTTTTTGAAAAGAAAAGTTTAGAGGATTTGTTAAAAAATAATAAAGATCAAAGAATTTAGATTATGGATAATAGACAAAAAGAAATAGATAATTTAAAAGATTATAAATATGGTTTTTCAACCGATATTGAAAATACAAGAGCGCCAAAAGGTTTAAATGAAAATGTAATTAAATTTATTTCGAATATTAAAAAAGAGCCTCAATGGATGCTTGATTTTAGATTGAAAGCTTTTGAAAGATTTAAACTACTAAAAGAACCTGACTGGCAAAAACCAAAATATCCAAAAATTGATTATCAAGATCTATATTATTACTCAGCTCCTAAAAGCATGGACGATAAACCAAAAAGCTTGGATGAACTTGATCCAAAACTTTTAGAAACTTATAAAAAACTTGGTATCCCACTTCAGGAACAAGCAAGACTAAATGGCATTGCTGTAGATGCGGTATTCGACTCTGTTTCAGTTGCAACAACATTTAAAGAAGAATTAACCAAACAAGGAATTATTTTTTGCCCCATATCAGAAGCCATTCAAAAACATCCTGAATTAGTTAAAAAATATTTAGGATCAGTTATTCCTACAACAGATCATTTTTTTGCAACTCTTAATTCAGCGGTATTTACAGATGGCTCGTTTGTTTACATCCCTGAAGGAGTAAAATGTCCAATGGAATTATCAACATATTTTAGAATTAATGCTACAGAAACTGGGCAATTTGAAAGAACTTTAATTATTGCTGATAAAGGAAGTTATGTAAGTTATTTAGAAGGCTGTACTGCACCCATGAGAGATGAAAATCAATTACATGCAGCAAATGTAGAATTAATTGCACTTGATGATGCTGAAATAAAATATTCAACTGTACAAAATTGGTATCCAGGAGATAAGGATGGCAAAGGAGGAATATATAACTTTGTTACTAAGCGTGGATTATGTAAGGGAAAAAATTCTAAAATTTCATGGACGCAAGTAGAAACTGGTTCAGCAATAACTTGGAAGTATCCAAGCTGTATTTTAAAAGGAGATAATTCAGTCGGAGAATTCTATTCAATTGCTATTACAAACAATCATCAAAAAGCTGATACTGGAACTAAAATGATACATTTAGGAAAAAACACTAAGAGTAAGATAATTTCAAAAGGTATTTCAGCTGGATATTCAGATATGATGTATAGAGGTCTTGTAGACATTTCGTCTAAAGCAGATAATTCTCGTAATTTTACACAATGTGACTCACTGTTAATGGGGAATAAATGTGGAGCTCATACTATTCCATATATTAAGAATAAAAATTTAAAATCAAATATTGAACACGAAGCGACTACATCAAAAATAAGTGATGAGCAGTTATACTATTGTAATCAAAGAGGTTTAAATCAAGAAGAAGCGGTAAGTTTAATTGTTAATTGTTTTTGTAAAGAAGTTTTACAGCAACTTCCAATGGAGTTTGCTGTAGAAGCACAAAAATTAGTTAGCATTAGTCTAGAAGGGAGCGTTGGTTAAGTGTTAAATATTGAAAATTTAAATGCAAAAATTGAAGATAAAGAAATTTTGAAAGGTTTAAATTTAAATATAAAACCTGGTGAAGTTCATGCGATTATGGGGCCAAATGGTTCTGGTAAAAGTACATTATCAAATATTTTATCGGGAAAAAAGGGATACGAAATTAATGGAAATGTTACTTTTGAAGGAGAAAATTTATTAGATTTAGAAACTGAAGAAAGAGCTCACAAAGGTATTTTTTTGGCTTTTCAATATCCATTAGAAATTCCAGGAGTTAACACTAATACTTTTCTGAAAACTTCAATAAATGCAATAAAAAAAGCAAGAGGTGAAAAAGAATTAGATGCTTTGGAATTTTTAAAATTAATTAAGAAAAAATCTGCAGAATTAAAATTTGATGAAAAAATTTTAAGTAGACAACTAAACGTAGGCTTTTCTGGTGGAGAAAAAAAGAAAAACGAAATTTTACAGATGTCAATATTAAACCCCAAACTTTCAATATTGGATGAAACTGACTCAGGTTTAGATATTGATGCTCTTAGAATAGTTTCTGAAGGAGTTAACTCATTAAGAAATAAAAATAACTCTTTTTTAATAATCACCCATTATCAAAGATTGCTTGATTATATAAAACCAGATTTTGTCCATGTACTTAAAAATGGCCAAATTATAAAATCAGGAGACTATGAGTTAGCTAAAGAATTAGAAAAAGTTGGATATGAGGATTTTAATTAATGCAAAATGAAATAAAATCAATTTTTGAGAAATCATTAAATGAAGGAGATTTCTCAAGTTCACAAAAGAATATTAAAGAAAAAAGCTTTAATAGATTTATAGAACAAGGCTTTCCAAATAAACGTATAGAGGATTGGAAATTTTCAGATTTAAATCAAATTATCTCAGCAAACTTTGAAAATCTCAATTATTCAAAAAAGAATATTGATAAAAATGTTGATGTGGATTTAATTAATGAATTTGAACATAATAAAATAATTTTTGTTGATGGTAATATATCTAAGATAGATTTTAACCATGAAGATAAAGACAAATTTTCTTTAAAACATGATTTAGAATTAGATGAACAACTAAATGAAAATGCATTGTTGAATTTAAATACTGCTTTTCTCTCAAGTTATATTAAATTTACAGTGAAAAAGGGTTATCAATTTCAAAAACCATTAATTTTATATAACTATTTAACATCAGATTTAGTTTCTCATGGTTTAAATTTGAGAATGGACATTAATCTTGAAGATGGTAGTTCTTTAGATATCGTCAATATCGCAAATCAGAATGCAAAAAATAATTTTTTAAATTTTAGACAAAAAATTAATATTGGAAAAAACTCTGTTCTTAAAAACTATAGCTTAGATATCGGCCCAACATCAAATATCAAATATTCTTTTAATGATATTAACTTAGATAAAAATAGTCATTTAGAATATTTTATTTTTTCCAAAGGCTCAAAATTTTCAAAACATGATATCAATTGTTCTCTTAATAATGATCATGGCTCAGTATCACTTAATGGAATAATTGATCTAGATAATGAAAAACATCATGAGATTAAAACTTCTATAAATCACAATGAAGAAAATTGTAAAAGTTATCAATTAATTAAAAGTGTATTAAATGAAAATTCTAAAGGAGTTTATCAAGGTAAAATTTATGTAAACTCCAAAGCGCAAAAAACAGATGGCTATCAATTAAGTAGAGCATTGTTGTTAAATGATGATGTTGAATTTAACGCAAAGCCTGAATTAGAAATTTATGCAGACGATGTCAAATGTTCTCATGGATCAACATCAGGTAATATTGATGAAAACTCTATTTTTTATTTAATGTCCAGAGGCTTAAGTCATGCTCAATCAAAAAAATTATTAACAAATGGTTTTTTAAATGAAGTTATTGAAAAAATTTCAAATAAAAATATTAAATCTTTGATTAAAAAATTAACAGGTATCCAGGAATGAATATAAACCAAATAAAAAAAGAATTCCCAATTTTTGATGAAAAAATTCAAAATAATGACCTAGTTTATTTAGATAGTGCAAATTCTTCACAAAAACCAAAAGTTGTAATTGATAGAATTAATGAATTTTATACAAAACAATTTTCAAATGTGGGAAGAAGTGTTCATTATCTTGCTGTAGCAGCTACTAATCTCTATGAAGGAACAAGAAGTTCTGTTAAAAAATATATTAATGCAAAAGATAAAAATGAGATCGTATTCACTAAAGGTGCAACCGAAGCACTCAATTTAGTTGCAAATACATTGGGTCAAAATTATCTTCAAGAAGGAGATGAAGTTCTTATTACTGAATTAGAACATCATTCAAATTATGTTCCATGGCATTTTTTGAGAAAATCCAAAAATATTAAAATAAATTTTGCTGAAATTAATGAATTTGGTGAAATTACTTTAGAAGAAATTGAAAAAAAAATAACACCAAAGACAAAAATAATTTCAATTACACATTTATCCAATGTAACAGGTGCAATTTTACCTGTTAAGGAAATAACAGAATTAGCACACTCCAAAGGAATAATAGTTGTAGTGGATGGTTGTCAGGGTGCTCCTCATTTAAAATTAGACATGCAAGATCTTGATTGTGATTTCTACGCTATCTCTTGCCACAAAATGTATGGTCCAACAGGTTTGGGCGTTCTGTATGGTAAAAAAAAATGGCTTGAAGAATTGCCACCATATCAAGGCGGTGGAGGAATGATTAACGAAGTTAAAAAAGATAGAATTTCATATGGTGATTTACCTAATAAATATGAAGCAGGCACGATGGCTACAGCACAAGTGATAGCATTTGACCAATCCATTAAATTTTTAGAAAGTGTTGGTATTGATAACGTAATGAAACATGAGGCAGAATTAGTTGAATATGGACAAGAGTTATTACAAAAAAATAATTCAGTTAAATTAATTGGTAGCCCTAAAAATAGAGGTGGAGTTTTATCTTTTACTATTGAAGGTATTCATCCTCATGATGTGGCAACTATATTAGATGAAGACGGTGTTGCGATAAGAGCTGGCCATCATTGTTGTCAAATACTTCATGATAAATTAAATATACCAGCAAGCTCTAGAGCTTCAGTGGGAATTTATAACACCAAAGATGATCTCGATAAACTTAACGAAGCAATTAATAATTGTAAAAAAATATTTAATTTAAAATGAATTTAAAAGAATTATACCAAGAAATAATATTAGAACATGGTAAAAACCCAAGAAATCTTGGAAAGACAGATGATTTTAATAAAGATGCTAAGGGACACAATCCTTTATGTGGTGATAATGTTCATGTTTATTTAAAACTTAACGGACAAAAAATTGTTGAAGATATTTCTTTTGAAGGTAGCGGATGTGCAATTTCAATGGCATCTGCATCAATAATGACGGATTTGATTAAAGGTAAAAATGAACATGAAGCTAAAGAAATAGTAGAAGATTTTTTAGACATGATTAAAGAAAACCCTGAATTGAAATCAGAAAATTTAGAAGAAGATGAAAAAACAAAATTAATGTGTTTGTCTGGAGTAAAACAATATCCAATGAGAGTTAAGTGTGCAACTTTATCATGGCATACTTTAGTCTCAGCTTTTGAAAATAAAAAAGATCATGTTAATACAGAAAATTAAAAAATGACAAAAAAAGAACAAATAATTGAAGAAATCAGAAAAATTTATGATCCTGAATTACCAGTTAATATTTATGAATTAGGTTTAATTTATGATGTTCAAGTTGAAAATGAAAATTTTGCTAAAATTAAAATGACTCTAACAACACCCAACTGTCCTGTGGCAGAGAGTTTACCTAAAGAAGTTAAAGAAGGCGCCATGCAGGTTGAAGGAATAGAGGATGTTGATCTTGAATTAGTTTGGGATCCTCCTTGGAATAAAGATATGATGTCAGAAGCGGCTAAATTGGAGTTAAATTTATAAAATGAATCCAATAATTAAATTAAGTGATAATGCAGCGATAAGAATTAAAGAAATCATGTCTAAAGCTGAAAAAAATTCTTTAGGGGTTAGAGTTTCTGTAAAAACAGGTGGTTGTGCAGGTATGTCTTATGTCATGGAATATACTAAAGAAGTAAATCCTAATGACGAAATTATAGAAGATAAAGGTGTTAAGTTATTTGTAGATTCGGCTGCTGTTATGTACCTCCTTGGAACTGAAATGGATTACAAAACGGAGGAATTATCTTCATCATTTGTCTTTAATAATCCCAATGAAACCGAGCGTTGTGGATGTGGAGAGTCTTTTAAAATAGAGTAGGACGTATTGTCCTATTATTTGCATATCAGTATTGCGTTTCTTGCATAACTAGTGTAAGAATCTCTTATGAACACATTTGAATTTAAAAATCTTGTTAAGAACCTAAAAAATTCTTTAAAGGAAAAAACTTTTTTTAAAGATCTTCGCAAAGAAGTAGAAACTGGTGCAAATGGCACACAGGATTACGTTGTTAAAAAAGGTGTTAACAAAGATACAATTGCAACAACTAGACAGTAATTAAATACTAACTACTGTAATACATCTCAAACTCAACTGGATGAGGGGCGTGTTCAAATTTGTGAATCTCTTCAAACTTAAGTGCAATATAAGCATCGATTTGATCATCCGTAAATACACCACCTTGAGTTAAAAACTCTCTATCTTTATCTAAACTTTCCATAGCTTCTCTTAACGAGCCACAAACAGTTGGGATAGCGCTAACTTCTTCAGGTGGTAATTCATATAAATCTTTATCAAAAGATTCACCTGGATGGATTTTATTTTTAATTCCATCAAGTCCAGCCATTAACATTGCTGCAAAAGTTAAGTAAGGGTTTCCTGATGCGTCAGGGAATCTTATTTCACATCTTGCACCATTTTTACTTAAAGTAATTGGTATACGACAAGATGCTGATCTATTTCTTGCTGAATAAGCAAGAAGAACAGGCGCTTCAAACCCAGGTATTAATCTTTTGTAACTATTAGTCGTAGAGTTAGCAAATGCATTAATTGCCTTAGCATGTTTTAAAATTCCTCCAATATAATGAAGTGCTGTCTCAGATAATCCTGCATAAGCATCACCAGAAAATACTGGAGTTTTACCTTTCCAAATAGATTGGTGAATGTGCATACCAGAACCGTTATCCCCTGCTACAGGTTTTGGCATAAAGGTAGCTGTTTTACCAAATGAATGTGTAACCATTTGTACAACATATTTATATAATTGAACATTATCAGCTTGGTCAACTAAAGTTCCAAAATACATTCCAAGTTCATGTTGGCTTGGAGCAACTTCGTGATGGTGTTTTTCAACTTTAATTCCAACTTCTTTTAGATTTTTTAAATATTCGCCACGCATATCTTGTTCACTATCTACTGGTGGTACTGGAAAATAACCACCTTTAACTGGAGGTCTGTGCCCCATATTTCCATTTTCGTAAACTTTTCCAGAGTTGTAAGGACCTTCTTTACTGTCTAAAACAAATCCAGTGTTGTTAGGATCGTTACTAATTCTTACATCATCAAATACAAAAAATTCTGGCTCAGGACCAAAGAATGCTTTATCACCAACACCTGATGATTTTAAATATTCCTCAGCTTTTTTAGCAGTACCTCTTGGGTCTCTTTCGTAAGGAGATTTTTTTACAGCATCTAAAATATCACAAAAAAGCACAACCGTGTTATGAGAGGTAAATGGATCCATTATCATTCTTGAAGTGTCTGGTTTTAAAATCATGTCTGACTCATTAATAGCTTTCCAACCAGCTATTGAAGACCCATCAAAAAAAACACCTTCATTCAGCATTTCTTCATCAACAATAGTTACATCCATTGTTAAATGTTGAAGTTTACCTCTTGGGTCTGTAAATCTTAGATCTACAAACTCTGCTTCT
>Ga0257114_1000636_pt1 | contig 27241 bp, 34 predicted proteins | sample SI112_10mmetaG_FD_190149 | JGI IMG/M metagenome (GOLD analysis project Ga0257114, IMG submission 190149) | Marine microbial communities from Saanich Inlet, British Columbia, Canada - SI112_10m | ecosystem: Environmental > Aquatic > Marine > Inlet | place: Canada: British Columbia | collected...
TGAAGACCATACTTATAATTAAAATTAATATATTATATTTTTTCATATTTATCTCTGTTATATAACCAAAGTATATCCTTTGCAAATGAAAAAGTAATGACAAATAGTGATGACAATACTAAATAATCTAATGATATGTCTTTGATATAATGACTATGGCAGACTATTAATAAGCAAGTTGATACTACGCAGCTAAGTTTTCTATAATAACTCTCGGGAAGTTTATATTTAACCCATGCATATTTTATTGATAGCAATATAAATATATACCTATAAAGAGGGATAAAGAAAACTAAAAGATTAATATCTTTATTTAGATATAGAGAAATACATAGTACAAGTATCAAGAATGTATCAGCATCTTGATCAAATAACCCACCAAAATTACTTTGCTCATTAAGTTTTCTTGCAATGTAACCATCTATACCATCAAAACATAGGGATATAAAAGCTAATAAAATAAAATAGTCCTCAAGATAAAACTTATTAAAAATACCTTGATTGAATGGAGAATTTATTGCTATAGATAGAAGAATTATTGATATAATTACCCTTAAATAAGTCACTCCAGATGCATATGTAAATTTATTTTCTTTAAAAGAATTAAATATATAAAATATAAGAGCTGAAATAAGTGAAAACATTAAAGTATTTTGTAGTACTATTAATAGTGTTAGATCTTTACCCAAAATAAAACTAAGTAGTATTAGTAGAGATAAATATGCTTTCAAGATAACTTTTAGTGTATAAGTATTAATCATAATTGATATTTAAGTGTAATATGAAAAAAATAAACACACAATCATTCTGGATAAAGAAGAAAAATGATAGCTATATCAAAAATCATAATATTGATCTGCCTAATGGAAAAGAGCTACTGATTAAGACGGTATATAGTGGCATAAGTTATGGCACGGAGAAAATTGTTTATGCTGGATCCGTCCCTAAAAGTCAGAAGGAATTAATGAGATGTCCATACCAAGAAGGAAGCTTTGGCTCAGATGTTAAATATGGATATATGAATATTGGTATGGTCATGGATGGATCACCTGATTTTAAAGGTAAATATGTTTATACATTATTCCCTCATCAAAAAGACTATGTGCTGGATGAGTCTGAGGTGACTTTGATCCCAGAATCAATTCCATTAAAAAGATGTTTATTAACAGCGAACATGGAGACTGTAATTAATGGCATGTGGGATACACTTCCATCATGTGGTGATAAAATATTAGTAGTAGGTTCAGGGGTTGTCGGTTTTTTAATGGCCTATTTACTAAAAACTATTCCTGGTTGCGAAATATTACTAGTTGATAGTGATGCAAAAAAAAGTAAATTTTCTAAAATGTTTGATATTAATTTTAAAACTACAATTCCAAGCAATTATAAAGCAAATATTATTTACGAATGTTCGGGCAATGCTGATATTATAAATAGTTTGAGCAAGCATGTAATGGATGAGGCAACCATATGCATATTAAGCTGGTATGGAGATAACACATCTAAAGTCAAGTTTGGTGAAGAATTTCTTTCAAAGAGGATAAAATTTATTTTTTCTCAAGTTTCCAAAGTTTCTCATAATAGAAATAAATACTGGGATAATATAAAGAGAAGAGAATTAGCAATTAGCATGTTAAATGATGATAGATTAGATCATCTAATAGAACAAAAGATGATAGATTTTAGCAAGCTTCCTACGTTTTTTTCTAAGACAGTAAAGGATAAGGGCTTTTTTTGTAAAGTTGTAAATTATGGAAGTAAATAACTATGTATGAAGTAACTGTAAGAGATAATTTATTTATTGCTCATAGCCTGAAAGATGATTTTTTTGGACCCGCAAAAAATCTTCATGGCGCAACTTATGTTATTGATTTAATTATAAGAAGCCATCAAATGACAGACAAGAATGTTGTTATAGATATCGGGCTTGCATCAGACTTGTTAAGTAAATGTATCAAGGTCTATAATTATAAAAATCTTGATGATTTTGAATTATTTTCTGGAATTATAACAACGACAGAGTTTATGGCTAAACAATTAACTACAGATTTTATAGACTCATTGAATGAAGAGAAATTTGATATAACTAAATTATATTCTATCAAGATGATTTTAAATGAGTCTCACATTGCTTCAGCATCTTATGAACAAAAAATTAATGAATGAGAAAGATATATTTCATTTATCCTGAGTTTGGTAGTACTATTACTGGTGGTACATTATATGATGTTCAGTTATGCAAATATTTAAAAAAGATATTTATCTATCATCATAGTATTGCTGTTAATTGTGATATATCTAACATTAAACTTTATAGTAAGATTAAATCAATACCAAAAAATTCTATTATAGTAGTAGATGGATATTTAGCTAATAGAATCAAAGATATACTAAAAAAATATAAAAATATCAACCTCTTGGTACATCATCCATGCTCTCTTGAAGATCCTTATAGCAGATCATCTAATCTTAGATTATTCTTCAATGAAAGATTAGCTTTTAGTCAAGCTAATAAAATTACGACTGTAAGTAAATATATGAAATCTAAAATTAGTAAATATTTAAATAACTACTCTAATGTAAGCGTAGTTTATCCTGGTATAAGGGAATGTTTTTTTAACTCTAAAGACATAACTAAATCAAAAAACATTCTCTCGATTGGTAATATAATTCCAAGAAAAGGTTACGAGTGGTTAATCAATTCATTAAGTATCCTAGAATTTGACTGGCATTTAAATATTATAGGTAGTTATAATATTGATAACGATTACTTTCAGAGTCTAACTGCTTTAATTAAGAAAAAAAATCTGGAAAAAAAAATTACATTTTTAGGATCAGTTGAAACAGACATAATGTTGGATTATTTACATAAATCAAAACTATTTATACTTTCAACTCATTATGAAGGTTTTGGTATGGCATTACTTGAATCGTCTATTTTTGGTATTAAAGTAATTACAACAGACTTGCCAGTATTGAGGGAGATATTAAGAAATAGAGATGCTGATTTTATTGAAGAGGGTAATATTCATTCATTAGCAGAAAGCATAGAGTATAATTTTAATAATACTTACCCTCAGCCTATGATATCTAGCATAGATAAATATGGCTGGAAGAGGGCAGCTAGAAATTTTAAAACGGTGTTATATGGAAAAAGATAGATTCTCATTATCATGGATCAAGATGCGAGAAAATTATGATATAAAATCTCGTAGTGACTTATTGCAGAATCAATATAAAAAAGATAAGTCGTTTTTTAAAAATATTATAGACTTAGGATCTGGTAATGGATCCTTTTTAAGATATTGCCATAAGAAGAAACTTATTTTTGATAAAATGGTCCTACTAGACTATGACCCTAAGCTTTTAAGAAACTTTTATGCTACCACTTATAAGTACTTAGGTGGATCAAAGTATAGTCTTCTAAAAATAAATCCTACAAGGTATGAATTAAAAAAAAAGGATGTCATTAAGGCTGAAAGTATTCGATTAATTAATGCAAATATCTTAGAATCATTGGATATCCTTGATAAATATGATCTCATTAGCTTATCTGCTATATCTGATATTCTGCCAATATCTTTTATTAAAAAATTTTTAAATAATATTGGTAAAAATAAGATTATATATCTATCTATATGTTTCGATGGTGATATTAAATGGCACATTAAGCATAGGTATGATAAATATATCATTTCAATGTTTAATAGAAATCAGGAAGCAGATAAAGGCTCTGGTTATGCCATAGGCTCCAAAAGTATTAAACTTATAAAAGAATATTGCATTAAAAATAAATATACAGTAGCCATAAAAGATTCATCATGGAGATTAAACTCTTACAATGATGAAAATAAAAAATTTCAAAGAATGTATTTAGATACAATTTACAGGCCTTTGAAAAACGATAATACTACTGATAAAGATATGCTTCTTGAATGGAAAAAGGTGAAGTTAAAAGAAATTATGGCTGGTAAATCTAAAGTCACTGTAGGACATAAAGACATTCTGATTGAAACATAATGAATATTAAGGACGCCCTTAAATATCTTCTTTCTATGATAATAATTTATTATATTGTAACCAATTACGGTATAAATATATTTAATATCTTATCTATCATTGATATATGGTACATTATCTTGATTATATTAATAAGCATTGTCCAGCATTTATTATCTGCATATAGGTGGATGTATATTTCCAAGATTACTAATCATGATATCAGTTTTAGTAACTCTATAAGGTTTTACTATATCTCTACATTTATGAATAATATTCTTCCAAGTGGCATTATGGGTGATATGTTTCGCATATACCATACAACTGAGAATAAAAGTGAAATATTAAAAATGGGAAAGTCAGTACAATCTGTTGTATTTGAAAGATTATCTGGACAAATAATGTTACTTGCTTTTTTTATAGTCTCCTTAACACTTTATTTTTTTATTAACCAAAAATATGTGGCTTTCTTTTACTTATTATTTCCCTCCATCTTAATATTTTTTTTATTTAAATATTTTCTTAATAAAAAAATTAAACAAATATTTGATGGAAAAAATATAGCTCATAATCTTACTGCAGTTTTTTCAGGCATGGTTTTTTGGAGACATTTAACTCTTTCTTTTTTTGTTGTATGCTCCTATATATTGATATATGTTATATCTGCAATATCGTTAGGGTTGAATATAGATTATTTTGCATTCATGGTTTTTTCTCCTATAATTCTTTTTTCCATGACTTTGCCTATTAGTATTGGTGGTTGGGGTATACGGGAATTAACAGCCCTTTTGCTTTCATTGCTTCTTGGCCTATCTGCATCTGCAAGTATAAGTGTGTCAATAATATATGGGATTTTGAATTTATTATGTTCTCTGCCAGGACTATATTTCTTTCTGAAGATTAAATTAACATAGATCAATATCACACAAAATATCACAACCCATTTTATGATAAGATACCTTATGCTCAATCAGTTCATTCAAAGAATCCTTCTTAGGAATTATAAAGCTACTAATCCCTTTACCTAGTATTATAGGGCTAATACATAAATGTAACTTATTAAGCAGATTTTTTTCATAAAAACTTGAAATGGTTTTTCCTCCACCCTCTATAAATATTACCTTTTTATTCAATTTAGTCACTAATGATACTATATCTTTCTCATCAAACTGATTATCTGTCATTGGTAATTGAAATATATTATGATCACTTGATCTTAAATTATCATTTATTATTTTATAAGCATTTTCATCTTGATTGGTAAATACATTATATTTTTTACCTAGTTTATTATTTTTATCTAAAATAATTCTCATAGGACTCTTACCTTTAACTAATCTTGTTGTCAGAAAAGGATTATCTAGTCTAACAGTATTGTATCCTACGATAATTACATCTGAAATAGCTCTTAATGCATGTATATGAAAAAGGTTTTCCTTAGAACTTATATATTTTGATTCACCTGATTGGGTTGCTATAAAGCCATCAAGAGTTTGCGCCAGATGTCCTAGCAAATAAGTCTTTTTATTATTGAATATTATAGGAAGGTAAAGCTTAAAAAGATTGTTAGCATAATCATCTATTTTAAAATTATTATTAATTACCTTTTTTTCCTGAATATCATACTCATATCTATATTTAATCCCATTCAGGGATTTCTCTATAGATACCTGGGACTTATCATCAAGAAAATTAGCTTTAAAGTATTTAGCTTGTAAAATTAGTGACCATACAGATTTTTTTGTTATACTGAATTTATTAGATTTATTATGCATAAAATTATGGGTTATTTAAAAAGTACTATTATCAACATAATACACGGAGCATTAATCATTACTCCAGTAATAATATTTATTCATTTTACATATTACTATTTCTCTAATTATAGCCCAATTCCTTCAATATATTATTTCTATGCATCAATGGAATTAGGTCCTTTATATCTAGCTATAAATTTTTATATCATAGGTTTGCTAGGGAGATTCTTCAGCCAAAATCTTAGTTTTAATAATTTATAATATAGTAGGATTTGGAGCATCTCCATATACATCGTCAGGATTAAATACTTTTTCTTTTTCAGTAAAGGTTAACTTTGCTTTTTTACCATCATATGTTATCTCTCGATAAAAGCATGAAAAATATCCAACATGGCAACTAGCATTAGCATCACCTGCAACAGTCACTTTAATCCATATGCAGTCTTGATCATCATCAATAAGTATATTGTCAACTTTTTGAACAAAACCACTAGTAGCGCCCTTATGCCAAATACATTTTCTGCTTCTACTATAGTAGTGAGCCTCACCTTTCTCAATTGTGAGTGTAAGAGCTTCAGCATTCATAAAAGCATGCATCAGTAAGATTCCTGTTTTGCTATCGGTGGTCACAACTGGTATAAAGCCATCAGAGTTAAACTTTGGGCTGAGACTAGTTCCTTCTTCTACTTCTTTAACTGATACTCTATCTTCAAACATAATTATTTTTTCTTAACCATTGATTCTTGTATAAATCTTTTACCGCAATAATAACATTCTACGGCTCCATCTTCATCATTAACTTTTAAAAATATTTGTGGGTGTCTACCACTAACAGCATCTCCTGAACAAGTTATTGTTGTTATATTATCTTTTACTATCTTAATATTTGATATTTTCATTTTATTACAGAGAGCTATAGTCTCCTAGTTTCATTAACCTTTCCCTAAACCTTTCTTTAATTTCTTCTGTTAAATACTTTAAGTCTAATGCATGTTTCATTTTATCAATATTGCCTACATCTTTAAATAATATTTCTGAAACTTCATATATCGATAAACTATTACTTTCTTTTCTTATATGTTTTACATCATCATTTTTAGATATTTTTCCTGTTTCTAGTACTCGCATATATGAGCCTAACAAACCACTTTGAGAAAACTTTTTTGGAAAATCTCTACTATTCATTTTTATGCCTATTTTATAACAAGGTATTCTTGGCTGAGAGATCTGAAAAACACAATCACCAATCATTAATTCATCACCAATATATATTTCTCTCTCATTGAAATCATCAATCGTAAGATTTTCTCCAACTAATCCAAATTCATCATATTCTTGATTCATTTCTTTTGACCAAGTTTGGTAATGTTTGTATGAGTAAGCATATACTGCTTTATCATATCCTCCATGCACCTTCATGTCAGCTTGTCTATCACCAACTAAACCAACATCAGTAACCTCAATAGAACCTTCTATTGGTTTTTTATATATACTGGTGATAAGCTCTTTGCCATTAAAGATAATTTTTTTTGGCTCCGAAATATTTATAGATAAAACTTTCATATTTTAGGTAAAGTAATTATATAATCTCATTATAGAAAAAGGATAACTTAAGATGAACCTATATACAACGAATTGGATATTATTAATGCTTCTATCTGCTATTTGGGGAGGTGCGTTTACTCTTAATAAATTTGCCCTAGAAGCCTATAGTCCAGAGATATTAGTGACTGCACGTTTACTCATCGCCAGCATAATATTAGTTGGTTTTGTTTTAATAATTTCAAAAAAGATCAATATAGAATTTTCGAATTGGCGTTATTACTTCTTCATGAGCTTAGTAGGCATCGTGGCACCTTTCCTATTAATTTCACATGGACAAATTGGTATAGATAGTTCTTTAGCTGGCATCTTGATGTCAACAATGCCTATCTCTACATTGATATTATCACATTTTTTCTTAGATGATGAAAATATGACAAAGAAAAAAATGATTGGTTTTTTAGTTGCATTTACAGGAATAATCATCTTAATAATGCCAGATAAAAACGTAGTGGAAGATAATTTTATTGATGGAATTTATTCTGAATTAATGGTCATAGGAGGAGCCGTACTTTATTCATTTGCTGCGGTCTATGGAAAGAGATTCAAAATTACTAATCCGTTGAATGCGTCTACCGGTGTAATACTTTATTCAGCAATTATTATGGGCATATATATAATGTTAAACTTTGATTTAACACCAAGTTCTTATGGTAACTCAGAACATTTAGCGGCAGTGATAATACTAGGAGTTTTTTGCACAGCTATCGCTACAATAATATACTTTCAAATACTACAATCATCTGGAGCAACATTCATTTCTATAATGAACTATTTAATTCCTATTTGGGCAATATTATTTGGTGTGATTTTCTTCGAAGAAGATGTTTCATGGAATTACTTTTTGGGTCTAATTATTGTGATATTTGGGATACAGTTAAGTCAAAATACAAGAAATCATGATGAATTTAAACCATGAAGGCTTTGGTTCATCTAATTTCATGTTATATTTAAATCATAAACATAGTGAGGTGAAACATGTTATATGATGACAAGCTTGCGCTAGCTAAAAAGTTAAAAATAGAGTCTGCAACATTTCAGAAAATTCTTGATCACTTAAGAAATAATCCTGATGTGCAGAATATTGATATGATGAATCTGGCAAACTTTTGCCGTAATTGCATATCCAAATGGTATATGTCAGAAGCAGAAAAATTAGGTGAGAAATTAACTTATGATGAAGCTAGAGAATTAATTTATGGTATGCCTTATTCTGAATACAAAAAGAAGTATCAAAAGGAAGCAACCAAAGAACAACTTAAAAAATTTAATGAAGGTAAAAAAAATAAATAAATATAGATTATCAAATAGTGACCTACTTAGGTATAACAAGCATATCCTTTTAGAAGAAATTGAAACAGATGGGCTTGAAATCTTGAAACAAAAGCATGTGGCGATAATTGGCCTTGGAGGACTCGGTTGTCCTCTTGCTCAATATCTATCAACGTCAGGCATTGGTAAAATTACATTAATAGATAATGATAGAGTAGAGGAAACAAATCTTCAAAGACAGATATTATATACATCAACTGATATAGGTCTTTATAAAACTGATGTAGCGAGGAAAAGACTAGGCATAATGAACCCTGATTTGAATGTAGATAGCCAAAATGTAAACTTTTCAAGCGAATCAATTAATTTAGTAAAAGACGCAGATATTATTATTGATGCTACAGATAATTTTAAGTCAAGATCTACTATCAATCGGATATCACTAATTCTAAAAAAACCATTAGTTATGGGTGCTGCTATAAAAATGCAAGGACAAGTAGCAGTTTTCAGGAATGATTTATCTAATATGCCCTGCTATAATTGTCTTTATGATGATATAGACGATGAGATAGACTCTTGCATAGATTTAGGAGTATTATCCATGCTAACTGGTGTTATAGGTTCCCTTCAAGCAACTGAAGTTATAAAAACCTTGTTGAATTTTGGTGAATCTTTGGAAAGTAAATTATTATTAGTAGATTTGAAACATATGGGGTTTAGAACGATCAAGATTACTAAAGATAAGAAGTGCAAGATTTGTAATTAAAATGATTAAAGATAAACTACATAGACAATTTGAATACTTAAGAATCTCTGTTACTGATAAATGTAATTACAGATGTATATATTGCATGCCTAAAGATATCTTTGGAAGCAAGCATAAGTTTTTACAGAAAAATGAGTTGTTAACATATGAAGAAATAATAGAAGTTGCAAAAACTTTAAAACCATTTGGCTTGAAGAAAATTAGACTTACTGGAGGTGAACCACTTCTTAGAAAAAACTTAGAAGCTTTAGTTGGAGGTTTGAAAAAAGATGCTGAGATCGAAAAAGTTATGATTACAACGAATGGATCTCTCTTAACCAAACAAAAAATAATTTCTTTGAAAAATAATGGTTTAGATTCAGTTACCCTAAGTTTAGATGCCTCATCACAAAAAATAGGTAATATAATGAATCCTATTAACAGTAACCATGCTTTAGTATCGGAGGCCATAGACAATGTTATTAGTGTATTTAATGAAATTAAAATAAACATGGTTGTCATAAAAGGGATTAATGACGGAGAAATAATTCCTATGCTTGATAAATTTCTAGATAAAAATATTGAATTAAGATTCATCGAGTATATGGATGTAGGAGAATCCAATAATTGGTTATTAGGCAATGTATTTACTTCAAAAGAAACGATAGCTCTTATTAACAAACATTATTGTTTGACAAAGCTTACAGACTCCATAGATTCGACATCTACAAAATGGACTATAAATGATCATGCTTTAAATATTGCTTTTATATCATCTATATCTAAACCGTTTTGCTCAGAATGTAACCGAGGTAGATTGTCAGCTAATGGAAATTTTTATACATGTCTATTTTCAAACAAACCTTATAGTTTCTCTAAATATTTTAAAAATAAAGATGGTGCTTTATCTTTTAATGATTATTTTACCAAAATCTGGTCAAATAGAGATGATCAATATTCTCAGCTCAGATTTATTAGTAAACTTGATAAAAGCAAAAGAAATAAAGTAGAAATGTCATATATTGGAGGATAATATATTATATTTTTAGTTTGTTGAGTTGTAATATTAATTTTAGGAAGCTAATATTGCTATATGTATACAGCCATGAGTTATCTTTTTTATCTAGTAGCAATTATTGCTGGTTATATGGCTGCTTTTGATTTACTTGTCCAAGTGTTCCCAGATTATGGCTTTTTAGAACTAACTGCTGGATTTTTTGTTACTGCCATGTTTTTTCCTTTGGTCCCACTTTACCCAGGAGTAAACAGTGGGGAATGGTTTTTGGCTATCATTTGTTATGTCTCTATAATGTTTGGAGTAATAGCGGGGAATCAAGCAAGAAAATCTAAGGCTTGAGCATAATATTTGATGATTTTTGACTTTTTCAAAGCAAATTGTTAATTTTGTTGATAATAAGTGTTTTTATAACTATGATACATAGGCAAATTATGAAAATTTATGTTAAATATTTTGCCAGTGTTAGAGATATGATGGGTAAAGATTCAGAAGATCTTGAAATTGAGAGTAGCACCTCAGCTAATGAATTGTGGAAAAGCTTAACAGTTGATAAAAAAACTCCAGTCAGAGTATTAGTCGCTGTAAACCATGAGTATGTTGACAAAAACTTTAATTTAAAAGATGGAGATGAAATTGCTTTTTTCCCTCCAGTTACAGGTGGTTAATAATGAAAATTGAAATTATGAATGAAAAGTTCGACCCTTGGGAAGCATTGGTTGATTATAAAAAAAATGTTTTACTAAATGATTCTAGAATTGGAGCTACATCTGTTTTTGTAGGAACTGTGCGAGATTTTAATGATAATGAAGAAGTTGAAAATATGGAGTTAGAGCATTATCCGGGAATGACGGAAAAGTATCTTGAAGATATGGTTAACAGTGCAATTAAAAAATATAATATTATTGATGGATTAGTTATTCATAGAGTCGGTTTACTAGAACCAACCGATCCTATAGTTGTTGTCGCTACATGGTCAGAACATAGAGAAAATGCGTTTAATGCAACCCGTGATATTATGGAGGCATTAAAAGCGCAGGCTCCTTTTTGGAAAAAAGAATCAACAAACAATGGTTTCAGATGGGTAAAACCTTCTGTTGAGCAAGAAGATACCGCTAATGAAGTTTAAGAAAGTTGTCCTAGCATATTCTGGAGGATTAGATACTTCAGTAATTGCAAAATGGTTAATGGAAAAGTATGAGTGCGAAGTCATTACATTTACCGCTGATATAGGACAAGGTTCAGAAACAAAAGATGCAAAAATCAAAGCTAAAAAGCTCGGAATTAAAAAAATATATATAGAAGATTTACAAGAAATATTTGTTAAGGATTATGTATATCCAATGTTTAGATCTAATGCTATATATGAAGGCGAATATTTTTTGGGAACGTCAATCGCTAGACCTCTAATTAGTAAAAGATTAATAGAAATTGCTAAAAAAGAAGGAGCTGATGCAATATGTCATGGAGCTACTGGAAAAGGTAATGATCAAGTAAGATTTGAGCTATCCGCATATGCATTGAATCCAAAAATTAAAATCATAGCGCCTTGGAGAGAGTGGGCCTATAACTCAAGAAAAGACTTAGTCAGATATGCTAGATTAAACAAAATAGCTATAGATTTTGATTTAGGAAAAAAAAGTCCATACTCTATGGATGCAAATGTATTACATACTTCATATGAGGGTGGTGTTTTAGAAGACCCATGGAAAAGCCCAGAAGAGTCAATGTGGTTAAGAACTAAATCAATAGAGAAAGCAGCTAATAAGGCAGATATTTTAGAGCTGGAGTTTAAGGATGGAGACATTATTAAGGTTAACAAGAAAGCTTTATCACCATTTAAAGTATTGAAGAAATTAAATGATTTAGCCGGTAAGCATGGGATTGGAAGAATAGATATTGTGGAAAATCGATATGTTGGCATCAAATCAAGAGGTTGTTATGAAACGCCCGGGGGTACAATTTACCATAAAGCACATAAGGCAATGGAGTCTATAACAATAGATCGTGAACTTTTGCACTTAAAAGAAGATTTGTCTAATAGGTATACCAGACTTATATATAATGGCTATTGGTTTAGCCCGGAAAGAGAAAGTTTGCAAAAGTTGATTAATGATTCACAGAAAAGAGTCACAGGCACAGTTAGGATCAAGATCTTAAAGGGTAACGTAATGGTGCTTGGGAGAAAATCACCTTTTTCGATATATAGTGAAGATTTATCTACTTTTGAGACTGATTCAGGTAACTATGATCAGAGAGATGCAGAGGGTTTTATTAAAGTTAATTCACTTAGATTAAGAAATAGACAGAAATAATTTATTTATTAATTTCATTTAGTGTTGCGGTAAATTTTAAAGATTTCTTCCTATATTGCTCGACCTTTACTGGGATATAATTATAATCAACAGCATACCATGTTAAAGTACTTCTTTTATTGTTCTCTATTAGTTTTTTAATAACTATTGTATTTGTCTGACCAAAAATTGTTTCAATGACATCATCTGAATGTAAGATAAAAGAATATTTTCTTACTCTTCCTTTATCAATAATACTATACTCATGTTCAAATATTCCTGATTTCATTTTATCTTGAAAATCAATTTGAACAGACAATCTATCAAATGAATAAGGTATTTTAGCATGCTCATATTTCTCATTATTATTTACTGTATAAGCATATTTATTGTCTAAATCAAAAAATGTCTCTATAACATTAATACTATCTTTTTTTTCTCTTACATATTTATAGGATATTGGCTTTATAACACCATTATTTTTTATATACTTTGTTGTTTCCAACCTATTATCCTTTTTGAGCTTAAAGATACCTGCTGAATTGCTCTTTATAGTAAATCTATAATCAAGACCCTCTTTAATTAGTGTTTGTTCGCTTACACCGAACTGTATATCACCTTTATGTAAATTATATTTATGCTTTGAGATTATCAATCTTTCAGCATTCGCCATATTAGTAAATAGAAAAAAAGCAAATACTATATGTATATAATCAATTAGTCTGATAGATGTTCTATAGGACATTCTAGTACCTCATTATCAAAAAAGCATTTATTATCAATTTGCTTGATATGATTTTCTACAAACCATTTTATAGCTAGTGGAAAGATATTATATTCAATTTGATGAACTCTACTTTTTAGTGCATCTTCGTTATCATTTTCTTGTATTTCTGTTTTGCCTTGCACTATAACCGGACCACCATCTAATTCTGATGTAACAAAATGAACTGATGCACCATGATATCTTTCTTTCGAGGCCAAAGCTTTTTTATGAGTATTTAGACCTTTAAACTTTGGTAGTAATGATGGGTGAATATTAATAATTTTCCCATAATACTTTTCTACGAAAACTTTTGGCAATATTTTCATAAATCCCGACAGTATGATTAGATCAACTTTATAATTATTCATTAGATGTAATAACTCATCAATATACTTATCTGATGTATTAATGACCAAGGTCTCTATTCCATTTTCTTTTGCCTTCTTAAGGCCTTTAGCTTCGTAATTATCTGATATAACCAAAACTATATCCATTTTTAAGTAATCAGATTTTATGTTATCAATTATATTCTGGAGATTACTTCCATTTCCAGATATAAATATTATTGATCTAAATCTACTCATAAACTATATCTTGTGTATCCTCACGTTTATCAATGTAACCTATGATTCTTGGCTTATACTTTGTTTTCTTAAATATTTTACTAAATTTATTAACATCATTTTTATTAACTATGAGAACCATACCTATACCACAATTGAAAGTTTTCAACATTTCCTGCTCACTTAACATAGATTTTTCTTGTACTAATTTAAATAGATCTGGAATTTTTATACTATCTTTGATTATATGAGCTGCATATTTATCTGGTATAACCCTGGGTAAATTTTCTGTTAAACCACCACCTGTTATATGAGCAGCCCCATGAATACTCAACCTATCTCTTAATAATTCAAATACATCAACATATAGCTTAGTAGGTTTTATTAGAGCTTTTCCTAAACTAGATTTTTTGAAACTCTGTTTTAATGATAACGATTTATTTTCTATCAATTTGTTTATTAGTGAAAACCCATTTGAGTGGAACCCAGTTGACTCAAAACCAATCAAGATATCACCTTTCTTAACTTTATTTTTTTGAATAATATCTTTTTTATCAACAACTCCAACACAGAAACCTGCTAAATCATAATCTTTCTTATTATACATTCCAGGCATTTCAGCAGTTTCACCACCAATTAACGGAATCTTTATCGAATCACAAGACTTTTTAATTCCATTGATAACTTGAGTATGCAAATTTACATCAACTTTACTTGTTGCTAAATAATCTAAAAAAAATAAAGGTGTTGCTCCTGAAGTGATTACATCATTAACACACATTGCTAGTAAGTCTTGGCCTATATAACGATGCTCATTAAGTTTAGATGCTAATTTTAACTTAGTTCCAACACCATCTGTTCCACATACAATCACAGGATTTTTATATTTCTTAATGTCTAAGGCATACAAGCTTGCAAACCCACCTATGCCAGCCAAGACATTAGAATCCTTATTTTTAGTCTTTTTAGAGATATTACCTATGAGTTTATCGGCATTTTTGATACTCACACCCGATTTTTCATAAGTTAGTTTGTTAATTTTTTTTTTCATGTTTAAATGATTTTGATTTGATTATATATTAATGTATTAATTATATACTTTTATGAAAGAAACTAAACTCAATAAAGAACAAATACCAATAAATTTCAGCTTTATTAATAACAAGAGCTTTGAAAATTTTGTTATTGGTAAGGATAGTATTACCGTCAAGATCTTGCGGGAATTAACTATTTCTGATAGAGCTAGTATTATTTTTATTAGAGGAAATCATTCTAGTGGAAAGACTCATCTTTGTTTGGCAATGAATAATGCAACTAATAAAAATAGTTTCATCCTAAATAAAAAAATAATGCCATCAATAAACATTCAAAATATATCAAAATATAATTTTCTTATAATTGATGATATAGATTGTTTGCTTGAAAATTTTTCTGATGAGGAAAGTATATTTACATTGATAAATGAATTTATTTTGATGAAAAAAATCATAATTATAACCTCAACTAAAAAGGTTGATAAGATTATTTTTAAGATACCTGATTTAGCATCTAGGCTTAAATGGGATCAAATTCTTGAGATACCTGAGCTGAATGATGATGATAAAATAAAAGTTTTGCAAAAAAATGCATATGAAAGAGGTTGGAATCTCGAACCTAAAGTTTGCGACTACATAATGAATCATTATAAGAGAGATTTATATTTTTTATGCAATTGTGTAAAATTTATTGATGAGGCTTCATTATCACTAAAGAAAAATGTAACTATCCCATTCATTAAGAGAATTATGGAATATCGGTAATCTTATTGACTTAATTTCTTTGTTAACGTTGCTATTCTCTTACCAAAGCTTATACAGATTTCTTTTTCATCATCAGTTATCTCTTCATCTGAATTAAACGAAACATGACTTGGACCATATGGCGTGCCCCCGCGCAACGTGCTATTGAGTTTTTTCTCACTGTATGGAACACCTGTTATAATTGCCCCATGATGAAGCAGGGGAAGCATCATACTCAGTAGTGTAGATTCCTGACCACCATGCATGCTAGACGTAGATGTGAATACCCCCGCAGGTTTTCCAGTTAACGATCCATTAAACCATTCTGCTGTTGTTGTATCAATAAACGCCTTCATAGAGGCCGCCATGTTACCAAAATGTGTTGGGCTTCCAATTATAATACCTTTACATTCATTAAGGTCTGACTTATCCACAACTACATCAGCATTTTTAATGTTATTACTGGATATATCAGTGACAGTACGAATTACAGATGTAACTCCATCTACCATTTCCACTCCTCTAGCTATCAACCTGGCCATTTTTTTCGTTGAGCCATTTGTAGAATAATATATAATAAGAACATTCATTATAGTTCAGGATATTCTATATGAATGATAAAATAAAACCTTTTAAGAAGAATATTATGAATAGATTTTTAATTTTTTTGGTACTGATAATTTTTATTAGCCCAATACAAGCATCAAATGATACAGAGCAATCATCAAAGCAATATATTTCCCAAGCCAAAAAAACATATAAGCAGGCTTTAAGGCTTAATAATGCCTGGAGAGATACAAGTAAAATAATTAAAAAAGCCGAGAAAGCGCATTCTAAGAAGAATTATAAAATGTCAGTAGAACTTGCTAAAAAAGCTTTAAATCAGGCAAAGATGGCTGTAGAGCAATATAATAAGCAAAAGGACTCTTATAGGTTTCTAGATAATTGAAAATCTTACTTAGTTATCTTACCTAAGATATCTTCGACGTTAATTTCTGATTTATCTTTTTCTGTTCTAGACTTGTAAGTGACAGTTTTATTTTTAGCTTCTTTTTTACCGATAATAATACTCTTCGGTATACCAATTAATTCCCAGTCTTTCATTTTATTACCAAAGCTAGCATCTCTATCATCATAAATAATATTTAATTTAGAGCTTCTTAATTTTTCATATATTTCATTTGCATGAGATCTAACCTCATTATTTTTATGTCCATCTATTTCTACAATAACTGCTTCAAAAGGACTTATTGATTTTGGCCATATAATACCATTTGAGTCATGACTTTGTTCAATTGCAGCTGCAACTATCCTTGTAACCCCAATCCCATAACATCCCATAAACATATCTACTGACTTTGATTCTTTCGTGGTTATCTTAGCTTTCATTTTTTCCGAATACTTTTGACCTAGTTTGAATATATGACCAACCTCTATACCTTTTTTATGCATCAAGCCTGTCTTTTTTATTATTGATTCTAAACTATCTTCTGAGTATTTGATTTTTGCAATTTCTAAATTCATTCCATTTAACTTTTCATCTAATAGAAGATCATCTTCCCCGGTATCAGCTATTACATGAAACTCATTAGACTTATTACCTCCAATATTTCCACTGTCAGCATCCACCATTGTATAATCGAGCGTTAGTCTTTCAAAAATTTTTCTATAAGCCGCTTTATAAGATTCATATGTTATATCTAGACAGTCTTGAGTTTCATGAAATGAATAAGCATCTTTCATTATAAATTCCCTTGCTCTCATCACACCAAACCGTGGCCTAATTTCATCCCTAAATTTTGATGAAATTTGAAAAAGATTTATTGGTAATTGCTTGTAACTAGATACATCTTTTTTAACTAAATCTGTAATTACTTCTTCAAATGTCGGGCCTAAGCAAAATTCTCTATCATGTCTATCCTTAAACCTTAATAGTTCCGGACCATAATCATCCCATCTTCCAGATTCTTTCCATAATTCTGCAGGTTGTACAGATGGCATTAATATTTCCGAACACCCAATATCATTAAGTTCTTCACGTATAATTTGTTCTATTTTTTGAATTACTCTTAAGCCCATAGGGAGCCAAGAATATTGACCGGATGATAATTTTCTAATCATTCCTGCCTTTATCATTAATTGATGACTTGTTACCTCTGCCTCAGATGGAATGTCTTTTTGGGTAAAAATTGGGAAATTAGATACTTTCATCTTTAGATAGCTATATTATAAATTGATGTTTTAGTTTAACATGAATATTAGTATTATATATAAAGCAATTTAAATAGGTCTAGATTTAACAAGGTATGTTCAGATTTTTCAAAGAGTGGTATGACAGTCATTTAACTGACCCAAACCAAGTAGCTCTAGCTCTAATTATATTATTTATTTCTCTGACTACTTATATATTGTTGGCTACAGTAGCACCTATTTTAGTGGCTATTATACTTGCATATATGCTCGAAGGAATTGTACATCGTTTTACTGAAAATTATAGAATCAGAAGAAATATTATAGTGCTATTTGTATATCTCTCTTTTCTTGCTGTCTCAATGATCATACTATTTTTAATATTCCCACTTATGATTGAGCAGCTTACCTTGTTTATAAAATCATTACCCTCAATATTAGAAAAAGGAAAAACTTTTTTACTTAGTTTCACATCAACAGATAAAGGACTTATTAGCGCTAACCAATTAACAAATATTTTTTCAGTGTTAAACTCTGAAATAACTATGATGAGTGGCTCAATTGTATCCTATTCTTTGTCGTCAGCTGGAAGTATCATAGAAATAGTTATCTATATGCTTATCGTCCCTATATTGATATTTTTCTTACTTTTTGATAAAAAGGAAATTAATGCTTGGTTTAAAAAATTCTTTCCTGAAAAATTGGATTTATCAAAAAAAGCCTATGCAGAATTAGATTTAAAAATAGGAAACTATATTAGATGTAAGTTTATAGAAATCATTATTGTCTGGATAGCATCAACTTTGCTTTTTACAATTTTGGGGCTCAACTACTCCTTGATACTTGGTTTTCTCTGCGGCATATCGGTAATTATTCCATATGTTGGAGCTATCGCAGTGACTATACCAATATTGTTTGTTGGCTATTTTCAATGGGGAACATCTTCGGAGTTTTGGTATATCGTTTTTGCCCATATTTTAATACAAATTTTAGATGGAAACGTCGTAGTCCCTATATTATTTTCTGATGCAGTAAACCTTCATCCACTTGCGATCCTGGTCTCAATTTTGTTTTTTGGTACAATATGGGGAATTTGGGGTGTCTTTTTTGCAATACCTTTGGCAGTATTAGTGAATACATTATTAAACATTTGGCCAAAAACTGAATATAAATCTTGAATTAGAAGGAGTATGTATGTTTAAAGGAAGTATGGTGGCTATAGCAACGCCAATGAATGATGATGGCTCTGTGGATCATGAGTCCCTGGAAGGACTTATTGAATTTCATATTGAGAACAAAACGGATGCCATTATTTCTGTAGGTACTACTGGCGAATCTGCTACTTTGAATTTCAAAGAACACTCAGAAGTAATTAAATCAACTTTATCGATTGTTAACAAAAGAATACCGGTAATTGCTGGCTCTGGTGCTAACTCTACTAGCGAAGCTATTGAGCTAACTGAGAGGTCAAAAGAGCTCGGCGCAGATGGATGCTTGCTTGTTACCCCATATTATAATAAACCTACTCAAAATGGTCTATATGAGCATTATAAAAGTATAGCTGATGAGGTCAGTATTCCACAAATCTTATATAATGTGCCAGGTAGAACGTCAGTTGATATGTTGCCAGATACAGTTTACAGATTATCGTCCCACCCTAATATTGTTGCTATTAAAGAGGCCTCTGGAAACCTCGAAAGATCAAAAGATCTTATTGAGAAATGTGCTGATAATATATCTATCTTTACTGGTGATGATAAAACATCAGTTAGAGATCTTTTGTTAGGATTTAAGGGTAATATTTCTGTCACAGCAAATGTTGCACCGCTAGATATGCATAACATGTGTAAATTTGCTATGGAAGGTAATGCCGATGAAGCAAATATAATAAATTCTAAATTGGATACATTACATGATAATCTTTTTATTGAATCTAATCCTATACCTGTAAAATGGGCTCTTCATAGAATGGGTTTAATTAAAAAAGGTATAAGATTGCCATTAACATGGTTAGATGAAAAATATGAAAATATTCTAGAAAAATCTTTGTACAATGCTGGTATAATAGCTAGAAATTAAAAAAAAATGAAATCAAAATTACTACCTATATTAATAATTCTTCCGCTATTTACCATAAATGGCTGTTCTTCTATGACCGACTACGTTGGAAATATAATGTCTCCAGAGAGGGAAGACTTAGTTGTATACAAAACAGATAAGATTTATGATGACACGCAATTTGATTTGATAACTCCTCCAGATTTAATCAATCCAGGTTCCGGGGAAATTCTTGACATACCGAGTTATGCTGGGGAAAAGGGGATAGATGTTTTCACTGTAGATACCGAGCTTGATGGGATAAGTATTTTAAGATCTGGGAGAGATTCATTTATAAATGTTAATTCAACTGATAAAGAATATATCTGGAAGAAACTCTCCGACTTTTGGTCCGAAGAGGGTTTTAGATTGACTAAAAAAGACTATACTCTTGGGATTATGAAAACAGGGTATTTAGAAAATTTAAGTGAAGCTCAATTAGGCACTGTGCAGAGAATTGTTGGTAGGTATGTCCCCCTACTTGTAGCTCCTGAAACACGAGATAGTTATAGCACGAGAGTTTTGTCAAAAGGTGATTCGTTGAATATTCTAATCACACATTATGGAAAAGAATTCATGTCTGATGGAGACACAGAGTTTAGGTGGCAAAATAGGGCTAGAGATCCCGAGTTTGAGAGTGAAATGATATCTAGGCTATATATATATCTTGGTGGTGATGAAGCTAAATCAAAAGGATATGCAGTAATTAAGTCTACAGGAGTCAGAAGTAAAGCCAGACTAAGTATAGATGAAAATGGATTTCATACTTTGTATGTTAACGATATTTATGAGAGAGTTTGGCCAGCTATTATAAAATCTTTGGATACCTATGGAATAAATATTTTAGATTCTAATCAAGAAGGAGGGGTTATCACGGTAGCTATTGGAAAAGAGGATACTAGTGAATCTTCAATATTAGATTACTTGGCTTTCTGGAAATCTTCAACAAAAGCTAATTCATTCAATATAGTCATGGTTACCAAACAAGATGGCACCATGATTGAAATTCAAAATAATATGTTTGCGAATATCACTAATACTGCGACAGAAGAAGTAATCCGGGCGTTATATACAGATTTAAGATAAGTTAGTCTTTTATTTGGTGTATTTGAGCATATGCTGAATGATTATGTATAGATTCAAAGTTTTCAGACTCAACAGTATATTCACTTATCCTATCGTCATTAGAAAAATGTGCCGCAATGTCTCTAACCATGTCTTCTACAAATTTAGGATTATCATAAGCTAGTTCAGTCACATGCTTTTCATCTGGTCTTTTAAGTAAAGCATATAGCTCGGACGAAGCTTCCTTTTCCACAATATCTATAATTTCTTCAATCCAGATAAAGTCTTTAATACTTATGGTAACCGTTACATGAGATCTTTGATTATGAGCGCCATAGGCTGATATTTTTTTTGAGCATGGACACAAACTGGTCACAGGTACGAGAACTCTTACTTTCAGGTTTGAAACCCCATCTTTAACTTCACCAATAAAAGTTACAGTATAATCTAACAGACTTTTTACTTTAGATGCTGGCGCAGTCTTATTTATAAAATAAGGGAATGTCATTTCAACATGACCTGACTCTGCTTCTAAAAGCACTAGCATTTCTGCTATCATTTTTTTAAACGTATCCACAGTTATATGCTCATCATGATTATTTAGGATATGCACAAATCTGGACATATGAGTCCCTTTTAGATTATGAGGCAAGTTCACATACATATTAAAATTAGCAACAGTTGTCTGCTCCTTTCCCGATCTCTGTTTAATGACCATTGGATGAAGTATGTCCTTTATACCAACTTTATTAATTGGTAAATTCCTTGTATCTTCTAGACCTTGAGTATCAGGTAAGTTTGATTTATTTAATTCTTTAATAGATTTTTTATTAGTAGCCATTATTTATCCCGTGAAAGTTACTGCTGATTTATCCGTTTCCCATAGTTTTATTGATCTAACCTTTATTTGCTTATCATTCATTACTACAGTCAATTCTTTATGGATATACTGAGCAATATTTTCAGCTGTTGGGTTGATTTCTTTAAATGGTTTCAAGTCATTCAAAAATTGGTGATCTAATTGATCCACAACACTTTTTGTCAAATTTCTTATTTCCTTGAAATCTATTACCATTCCAATATTATCTAGTTTATTTCCACAAACTTCAACTTCAACTTTCCAATTATGTCCATGCATTCTCTTACAGGCACCTTTATGACCATTTAGGACATGTGCTGATGAAAATTCAACAAAAGTTGTTAAAGTGTAAATATCTATTTCTCCAGTTTATTTTTTATTAGTCATTTCTACCATGGTATGAACATGGTCATTAGTAGTTTTTTCAATGCCTAACTGATCGAGTCCTAATTCTGATAATATCTCTTCTTGACTGCCATGGGGTATTATCTTATCCGGAACACCTATCGTTATAAGGTTATTTTTTAATGAATACTTGACCATTACTTCATTAACAGCAGTTCCAGCGCCTCCTAGTATAACATTGTCTTCTACTGTAAATATATAATCATGAGTGTTGGAAATATCTATAATCATCTTTTCATCAAGAGGCTTTACAAATCTCATATCTACCACAGTTGCACCATTCTTTTTAGCTACTTTTTTTACAACATTCAACAGTGTTCCAAAAACAAGATAAGCTATTTTATTTCCCTTCTGGACAATTTTAGCTTTTCCTATCTCTATGGTTGAATGGTCTAGGTTAATGTCTTGACCTTGACTATAACCTCTTGGATATCTAACTGCAGCTAAGCCATCATGCTTGAAACCTGTTGATAACATTTTCCACATTTCTAGTTCATTAGATGGAGTCATCAGAACTATTTTTGGAAGAATTCTTAGGAATGAAATATCATATATTCCTTGATGCGTCTCGCCATCTGCTCCTACTATGCCTGCTCTATCAATTGCTAGAAGTATATTTAAATCTTGTACAACAATATCATGTATTAATTGATCGTAAGCTCTTTGAAGAAAAGTTGAATATATTGCGATAATTGGTTTCAAACCTCCACAAGTCATCCCTCCAGCTAATGTAATTGCATGCTGTTCTGCAATACCTACATCAAAATATCTTTCGGGGTATTTCTTTTCAAACTCAACAAGCCCAGATCCTTCTCTCATTGCTGGTGTAATAACCACAAGTTTTTCATCTATGCTTGCAGCTTGATCTATCCATCTACTGAAAATTTGAGTATATGTTAATTTATTATCAACTTTTTTACTTCTTGGTTTTCCAGTTTTAATATCAAATGGAGTCACGCCATGATATGAAATTGGATTTTGTTCAGCTAACTTATATCCTTTTCCTTTCTTTGTAATCACATGTAGAATTCTAGGACCTGTTTTATTTTTAAGATTTTTCAATACATCTATTAGCCCGTTAACATCATGCCCATCTGTTGGACCATAGTATTTAAAACCTAGTTCTTCAAATAATAACCCCGGAGTTATGAGACCTTTTGCCTGATTTTCTACTTTTTTAGCTATATCTTCAATTGCTTTTACCTTACTTAAAACTTTTTTACCACTTTCTTTGAAAGAGGAGAATGTTTTACCAGTTAGTATTTTAGTGAGATATTTATGAATAGCCCCAACATTTGGGGAAATAGACATTTCGTTGTCATTTAGTATTACCAATATATCGGATTTAATTCCACCAGCATGACCCAGTGCTTCAAACGCCATTCCAGCCGTTAAACCTCCATCCCCAATTATTGCGATAATTTTATTATTTTGTTTATTTATTTTAGAGGCAATCTCATATCCTACTGCAGCACTGATAGATGTGCTTGAATGCCCTGCTCCAAAAGAATCATACTCGCTTTCATTGCGTTTTAAGAAACCTGATATGCCATCTTTTTTCCTAAGGGATGACATTAAATTTTTTCTACCTGTCAATATCTTATGTGGATAACATTGATGGCCAATATCCCATACTAAAATATCTCTTGGTGTATCATATACATAATGTAAAGCTATTGTGATATCAACTGTTCCAAGACCAGCAGCTAAGTGACCTCCTGTCTTGGAAACAGATTCAATAATAAATTCTCTCAGCTCCTCTGATAGTACTAATATTTCATTTCTAGTGAGACTTTTTAAGTTAGCAGGACTAGAAATCATATCGAGTATTTTATAATCTTCATTCATTATTATTTTTCTATATCATCCGTAACTTGTTTAATTTTCTGCTCTGCTTCTTCTAAGGCTTTTTGACATTTCTTAGATAATTCAACACCTAATTTATATTTATCAATAACTTCCTCTAAACTGAGATCTTTTGATTCAATTTCTTCTAATATTAACTGCATTGACTTTAAATCTTTTTCAAATGTTGATAAATTGCTTTTTAATTTTTTATTCATGACTATATAGTACTATTTTTTTGTTACCTTTACATTGTTTACGAAATTATTGCTGACTACAACCATTTCATATATAAAACCATCTTTTTCAAATATAATACCTTTAGATGGAATATCTTCTAAGCATTCCAATATATAACCATTGATTGTTTTTGCGATATTTTCGGAAATCTTCCATCCCAAAAGTTTATTTATTTCTCTAATCTGGATAGTACCATCTATGATATATACATTATTCTTAATTTTTATAATTCCCTTATATAGATCTTCATCTCTGTATTCACCTACAATCTCTTCAAGAATATCATCTAGTGTTACAACGCCTTTTACATCACCATATTCATCTATAACGAAGCCAATTCTCTTTCTTTTTCTCTTAAACTCAATTAGTTGGCTTGTCAGAGATGTATCTTCTGGAATAAAGTAAGGAGGAGTAATATTACTTATTATTTTTTCTTTCGTAATACCTTCATCTGTAAGCATTTTAATTACATCTCTTTTATGAAGAAAACCTAAAAGCTTATTAAACTCATTTTTATAAATTGGTATTCTTGAGTATTTACAATTTAGAATCTCGCTAGAAATTTTTTTAATATCATCATCAATATCAACTGCAACGAGAATATTTCTAGGTATCATAGCATCTTCGATTTTTACTTTCTCTAAATCGAGCATATTTACAATCATGTCTTCATGACTTTTTGGAATTCTTTTGCTTGATTCTTTTACGATTAGCTTTATTTCATCCTTAGTTAATAACTCATGATTAGTATTTTCAGGTTTTATGCCAAATATCCTTAAAAGTACTTTCGCGATTAAATTAATAATTAAAACTATTGGGCTGAATAATTTCATTAGCGGATAAACTATCCATGATATAGGATATGCTATCTTGTCTGGATAAAGTGCAGCAAATGTTTTTGGAGTAACTTCTGCAAAAATTAAGATCACTATTGTTAGCATCACAACTGATATAGCTACTCCTGCTTCCCCATATAACTGTATTGCTATTAATGTGCTTATTGCAGATGCTAAAATATTAACAAAATTATTCATTAATAAAATTAAACCTAAAGTTTTATCCGGATTTGCAACTAAGAAGTGAACCCTGGCAGCAGATTTGTCTCCTGTCTTAAATTTATGTTTGAGTCTATATCTGTTGACACTCATTAATGATGTTTCTGCACCAGAAAAAAAAGCGGAAAGAATAAGCAGCATGAAGAGAATTATAAATAGATTTTCAATTGTAATGTTAGTCATAATAAGTTGATTAGATTATATATTAGTAAAGTTCAAAAAATAGTTTCGTTCCAAGATATGCTATAAGCAAGAAAGACATCCCGCTCAAAGTAAGGTTTGTAGCTTTCTTGCCCCTAACACCTTTGGAGAATCTACTATAGATTAGATATGAATATGTCATCCATGCAATAATAGAAAACAATATCTTTTCTAGTAATCCAGGATGTTTATTCATGGTTACAAATGGAGCGCCGCTCAGTAATGACAATGTCAGCAGAATGAATCCAAAAATTATTAAGTCAAACATTACTTTCTCCATCTTTTCTATTGATGGTAGTATCGTTATAAACAGTGAGCCTGAAACATCTTTGAGCTTCTTTTCTTGATAGCGTAATAATATTGCTTGTATAGCTCCTAGACCAAGGAAACCATAAGAGGTAATAGAAACTATAATATGTATTCTTAGGTCTGGATCTATGAGACCTAGGTTACTACTGTCGTGATATATCATGGATATTAATATTACAATAGCAGTCAATGGTAGTAAGACTAACCCAAGATGTTTGATTGGTTTTGAAAACATGAACAAAAAAAACAAATAATTAACTATAAGAAAAGTTATCTCAAGTGAGGTGATAAAGTTAAATTTTTGGTAAACATTGTTGATGAGAGAGTAGGCATAGATACTAAATAATAATAGACTTAAGAAGAAAATTACATCAAAAGAGGTTTTTTTGTAAAAGCTATACTCCTCATCAATCAGCACATATCTGATGCCTAGAGCTGATAATGTATAACCAATTATAGTTAATATGCCTATTAGTTCCATTTTATTATAGTCTGATCGATATATTATATTAGCTCATGCCTAGTAATTAGATAGCTAAAATATATTTTCATAATGAGATTAGTGGTCATTTATAAGATGATAGCAAATTTAATACATAAAAATAGCTTGATATATGATTATTGGCATATTTTCAATAAAATAACTAACTAGTTACTATAAGTAATGATATAATTTGGCTGTTTCTAATAAAGGAGATATTTAAAGATTATGGTTAGAATTAGGTTATCAAGGGGCGGAGCTAGGAAAAGACCTTATTATCATATAGTGGTAATGGATCAGAGAGACAGGCGCGACGGGAGAAGCCTTGAGAGAATAGGTAGTTATGATCCTGCTCTAGAAACACAAGATAGAATCAAAATTGATATCGAAAGACTAGATTATTGGGTTTCAAAAGGAGCTCAAATTAGTGAGCGAGTAAAATACCTCAAGAAATATTCCCTAGATCCTGAAAATGTTAAAACACGTCAAAAAGTAAAGGCTTTGCAATTAGAAAAAGCTAAACAAAAACGATTATCTAAAAAACAAGCAGAAGCTGCACCAGTTGAAGAAACTGTAGAAGCTGCACCAGTTGAAGAAACTGTAGAAGCTGCACCAGTTGAAGAAACTGTAGAAGCTGCACCAGTTGAAGAAACTGTAGAAGCTGCACCAGTTGAAGAAACTGTAGAAGCTGCACCAGTTGAAG
>Ga0257114_1000639_pt1 | contig 27210 bp, 51 predicted proteins | sample SI112_10mmetaG_FD_190149 | JGI IMG/M metagenome (GOLD analysis project Ga0257114, IMG submission 190149) | Marine microbial communities from Saanich Inlet, British Columbia, Canada - SI112_10m | ecosystem: Environmental > Aquatic > Marine > Inlet | place: Canada: British Columbia | collected...
GATATTGTTAAAGTGGGCATCGGTCCTGGCAGTGTCTGCACTACACGGATTCAAACTGGGGTTGGCTATCCTCAGTTATCTGCTGTTATTGAATGTGCTGATGCCGCACACGGCCTTGGAGGTCACATCATCGCTGATGGAGGATGTACATGTCCTGGCGATGTGGCTAAGGCATTTGCTGGCGGTGCCGACTTTGTAATGCTGGGCGGTATGCTTGCCGGACACGATGAAGGTGGCGGTGAAGTAATTACCAAGTACTATCAAACAAACGAAGTGTTGATGCATGTAAGCAAGTTAGTACATGAGTCCACAGGAGACCAAACAAAAGTAGTAACTCGCACTGAAGAAAAACAGTTTGTGCAATTCTACGGAATGAGTAGTAAAACTGCCAACGACAAACACTTTGAAGGTCTCAAAGACTATCGTAGCAGTGAAGGCCGCACAGTGCTAGTTCCATATCGTGGTCCAGTTGTAGTAACACTACAAGACGTTCTAGGTGGTGTGCGCAGTACACTAACATATGTTGGTGCAAACAAACTCAAGCAACTTAACAAGTGTACAACTTTTGTTAGAGTACACAATCAATTCAATCGAACATACGAAAGTACAACGACTGGAAATTAATAAATAGTTGTATGAGAGCATTTGAACTATTAGAATCTAGAGGTGTATCTGCAAGAGCGCCCGGAGAAACATACGTTAGCGATACTGATCCTGGCGACATTCTTACCATACAGGATATTACAGTACTACCTGCTGAAGGTGATTCATATGAAGATATGGATCAAATGATGCAGGCTGTAGACAGTGCTATTCCAGACACAAATACACGTATAGATGATAACAAGCCTAACAGTGGAACTAAAGCCGTTATACTTGCTACAGTAAGTGATAAAGACGGTAAAGGTCAAACACATGTGAGATATATTAGAGCTATTCCACCTCAAGGTGTACACACTATGTGGAAAACACTTAATGGTTATAAGTTTAGTAAAGGTGCTGAACAAGAAAGTATTCCAATTAAGCCAAGTGATCTAGTACCTGATGAAAACTATCGTACTGCAACTGAACTAGCACAACAAATTAAAGCAGGTTCAAACGACTTGGGAGAGTTAGGCGAAGTTATGGAAATGGCAGTTGATCAAGCACTAGCAGGTACAAGTCAGCCTATTCCAGGCGGCGACAAATATTATAATGTACTGCAAAAATACGGCGGTGAGTATCTAGGTCCAATCGCACTTATGACTAAACCAAACAGTGTTACAGGCGATACTTCTAAAATGCTACAAGCATTTGAACTTAACAATTTGGCAGGCAGTAAAGTAATGTTCCCTCAAGATACTGCAATGGAATTAATCGATAGTGTTATACAAACAGCAAACGGACGCAGTATTCAAATCTCTAGTAAGATCAGTACAAGCGGCGGAGCGGCTAGCAGTCTAAGCGGTGTGTACAAACAAATGACTCCAGAGATTGAACAACGTTTTACAGAAGGTTCAGACATTATTAAATTGCTTGCGACTGAAAGTAGCGTAAATGGTCCACTTAAAATAGCACGTATGTTTAATATCATCGACGATAATGATATTCAAGCAATGGCAAACTTAGATAAACGTACACAAAACATTGGTGATTTGCAAAGCGAACGCTTACAACAAATGACACAGAAACAAGGTGTTGCCAATGGTACACAAGAAAGACCAGACTATAGAGTGTTCTGGCATGCATTAACAGCCGTTATGAATGCAGTTATTCCTGTTGTGAATGCAAATGAGGATTTTAAAAATGCTATGCTAGAAGTACTCAACAACAACGAGTACGTACAACTAGTGACCAAAGCTGTCAAACAAGGAGATGCAGTAAGTATACAATACTACACTAAATTTCCAGCAGTATTTAAAGGTGCGCCTCAATTGGTTAATAAGACTTATTTTGCAACTGGACAAAAAGGTCGTATTGGTTTCAAACTAAAATAGCTGCGCACTAGCGCACAGTTGCACAAAACGCATACCGTCTTTGTGCATACAACACTAGTAAACCATGGTTTTTAGTGTTATATTAAAATAAATAAAATTACAACAACAAGCGTCCTCAGCTTACAAAAAATGAGGGGCAGGCGCAGACTGCCATATCAAGCGAATGACGCCAGGAAAAGACCTGGGGTATTGCTTTCCTCAAGCATCATAAAAACTTAATTAAGGAGAACGAAATGTTTAAAGATACATTCAGCGGTCTTGTGAGTTTACTTGGAACCCCACTTCCAACACGGAAGTTCGAAAAAGAGATGCTCACATACGCAAAAACAGAATACGGATCAGATTGGCAGTATGCCTATTCTTATATGTTAACCCACGGTGGTCGTGGTCCAAGAGCAGGAGTATTTAACTAATGGCACATTATGTATTAACAGCATCAAGTTGGTTACAAGATGCAATCGAAGGCTTTAGCGACTTACGTAGATCAATGAAACTACGTGCAGAGCGTAGAGCTTCATACAAACAAACTTATAAAGAACTTAGCAAGTTAAACGACTATGAACTAAACGACATTGGCATTTGCCGTGGCGACATTAGAAACATAGCACGTGGCGATAGAACAATCATGCGTGGAATTGAAGTTAACGAAAACTTGAGAGGATCTGTATAATGACTACACTAGTAATGAATAAAACAACTGACTTTGGTAAAGCGATATGGACTTCGCTCAGAGCATTTGGACGAGGTACATGGAACTTCTTAGAGTCAGTAGGCTATGCTAGAGCGGCAGCTGAACTACATCGTCAAGGCTTCTACAAAGAAGCTAAGGACTTGATGTTAATGGACAGGAGCCGATTTGATGTTTAAGAGATTTATAAAAGCAATGGAATACCGTTCATACTGTATGGCCATTCGCCAACTGCGTCAAAGTGGTTACCACAAAGCAGCAAAAGATATTAGTGAATTCAAACACAAGATGTATCCGAGTTACTAATGTTAGATCCGGATCACACATATGTAAAGCCCAAAGGCGAAAAGAAAAAAGGCGGCAAATAAGACTGCTACGTTTTAGCGCATGTAAAAAAGTATATAGTGGGCTTGAATTTTGATTTTTGACCACTATATAGTATAGCATGAAGGGAAATTTCAATGAGTGAAAAAACAAACTATTGCACTACAAAAGGATTAGGATGGGCTTTTCTAATTATTATTATTGGAATGGTAGGGATGCCTATTCTTGGATCAGCGATTGCTTATCCAGACAACTGCAAACAAAGTATACTAATTCCTTGCTTAGGATTAGGCAAATAAATTTTAAGGATAAAAAATGAAAAAATTACTAACTACACTAGGACTACTCGCAGCAATGGCGACACCAGCACTTGCTGAAGACACTACAGTTGAAATGCTTAACAACCGTGATGATGGTGCTAAGATGGTATATAGTGAAGACATCACACGCATTGACGTAGGCGACACAATCACATGGGTACCAACACAAAAAGGTCACAATGTAGAATTCATTGCAGGACCAGATGGTTGGAAAGCACCAAAGAAATCAAAACTATCAAAAGAAGTTGCTATTACATTTGATACACCAGGTGTATATTTGTATCAGTGTACGCCACACAAAACAATGGGAATGATTGCCATTGTAGTTGTAGGTGACGGAGATAATGACATCTCAAAAGCCAAAGTAAAAGGCAAAAGCAAAAAGAAACTCAAGGAACTATTGAGTGAATTATAAAAACATAGTAAACAAGATTCCTGAATTTTGTCTGACTCATTGGCTACTGCGCATTCCACTTATTGTTGTATTTGTACAGCAAGGAATGAACAAGTGGCCAATCAACCTTGAAGACTCTCCAGTAGAACTTACACTACTAGTTTGGACTTTTGTTGTACTAGGAGAGCTAGGAGCCGCACTAGGTTTATTAGTAGGCGGTATAGCAGACTACACAAAACGCACAAAAGAACTTGGGGATATTATTACACGATTCTCAGGCATAACTATTGCTAGTATTATGACAGGTGTTATATGGACAGGCGAACCTGAAAGTTTTACAGATGTAATATTGTATGACAATTTACATGTGTTACTTTGGGTAGGCGGAATGTACTTCGCACTCAGGGGTAACAGAACTTGAATCCGCAATGGCGCACAGTTTATCTAATGATATTTGTCTGTGTGCTATTGCACTTTATCGTAATACCAATATGGATGTGGAATTTAGGATTATGAAACCAAATAAAAAATTCGAGTTAGATGTTAGAGATATAGAAATTATCGAACAAGCACTAAGAGCAAAAGCTGGCAGACGTGGGATGGCAATTGCTTCTGGTGAAACATCAAAAAAACTCAAAGAAGAAATGCACGAAATACAAGATTTACTAGGAAGAATACACAATCAAAAAAATTGGTATTCTCCCAAAGAATTTACACCAGGTGGCTAATCAATGTGCTTACTGATTCTTTCAACATAACCTGGCATGCTGTGATCTAATATACTGTCAAACCATTGACGTTTACGAAACGCCGCACGATATCCTCTGAATCTATCTTTAAATCTTTGCCAAGCAGTAGCATTTCTAATATTACCATATGTGTTGATATAGTGTAATTCGCCTGCGTGTCTATAAAACAAAAAGCTAGGCGGAACACGTGGCACAATATCGTTGTTGTTTACAAATCTATGACATGTAAATTTACTGTTGAACTCTTTAACCCAACTTCTAGTACCAACACGTGGTGACCCGTAGTTATAGCATATTGTTCCTTCAGGTAATCTACTACAAGCAATAGTACTCATAGCACCACCTAAACTGTGACCGCATGTGTATACTTGTGTAAATTTACGTTTGGATAACCATGCTTCAATCTGATCCCACAGTTCGTCTACTTCGCTTTTGAATCCTTTGTGTACTCTGCCTGCACCTAGTTCGTTACGCACATGCAGTGCATTAAGATCTGCTTTGATATCGTTAAATTGTGTGGGTTCCGTACCTCTAAACGCCAACACTACATAATCATTTTTACTCATACCATATGCTTGAGCACCATCAATATTAAAAAATTTGATATTCTTATATCCCATAGCAGAGGCAGCTTTTTTAAATGCTTTTTCTTTTTGGTATGCTAGATTACTTAGGTTTGCACATTCTAGTGCATTCTCATAACTAAACTTATTTGTTAGCGCCATTCTTGATCTCCTCAATAGCAGTTTTATTTGCACCGATTTGAGAATCCTGAGTACGATCAATTAATGATTGTAGTTTCTCAGCTTTCTCAGCTTCAGTATCTAAATGGAGATCTTTGTTAATAACCTTTTCCAATTTTAACATTGGAATACGTTCATTTGGTACATAACGCCAAGTATAACCTTTATCGCTGTATACACCAAACACAGTTTCACTGAGACCGACTTTTACAATTAATGCGTCATTTCCGTCTAGTATTACTGTATCACCTTCATTGAAGGATTTGTTCATTTTAAATTTAAGACCTTTTGCAATTCCAGTTGCAAAGTCTTTAAACCATAATGTTATTACTAGTAACAATAATGCACTTATAAAAGGCATTAATAAATTGGTGATTTCTAAGCCCACACCAGAGGCACTCATTATTTCTGCGTCCATGTTTCTCTCCACTTGTATTTATTGACAATCGAGTTAAATACGTGTACAATATTGCAAAAGGAACACAATGTCACACAGCGTAGAACAATTTTATCACAAAGCAAAAGTGCTACATGAGAAAGCTATAGCACTACACAGAGAAAGATATCGTGTACAAGGAACATACGATGCACATGCCTGTCAAGTAATGCTTGACGATCTAAGAGCTTTAGCATTTGATATACAACACGGAATGATAGATTTTGATATTGATTTTGGCAAAGGATCAAACCCTCAATGAATATGAGCCAACAGTTTCTTGTTAGTTTACCTATGCTTGGAGACAGTAACTTTTTTAAAAGTGTTGTCTATGTAGAGAATCATGACGGAGATGGAGCAAAGGGTTGGATAGTAAACAAAGAACTAGACAACAGAGTAGCTGTAAGATTGCGTAAAAGTATTCAACTTGGAATAAATGCTCCTATATACTATGGCGGACCCGTTGAAGTCAATCAATGCTTTGTGTTACATAGTAGCGATATAATGCTTGCACAAAGTTTAAAAATCAATGATAATCTGTGTGTGACCAGGGACAAATCAATTATTACAATGCTTAACGAAAACAAATTTCCACAAAACTATAGAATTATAATCGGATGTGCTAGTTGGGGTCCTGGACAACTTGAAAGTGAATTATTAGGTAGTAGAACTGGCGGTAAAAGTACGTGGGTCAGTGCTAATTATCAAAAAGATTTTATGTGGAGTGCAACAGCAGAAGAACAGTGGTCACATGGTATTGAAAACAGTGCCAAGCAAAAAGCAACAAATTATTTGAATTTTTAATGTATACAGTAGAAATGGATCTTGACGAAATTACTATTACACTGCTAGATGATAGCGGTAATTACACCGATGTAATCATAAACAGTTTTGATGATATTGTATACATAAGACAATTTGAAGAGAACAGCAAGACCCCACAAGCAATTGCAATGAGTCCTGAAATGTTTAACGAACTTATATCATCAATACATAGTCCTGAAGGTGCATTTCGTACTGTTCAAAAATAGACCTGTTAGCGTACAACATTGTAACAGTTATGTAAATACATTTAATCAATTCAAGGAGGTCGTTATGATTGCAAACAAACTAGCTAACCTGACAGATGCAGAGTTACAACTCATGGAAAAAATCTTACATAAAGAATTTTTATACGAAGCAGAACAAAATAAAACTTGGAAAAGTAAAAATAGATATGAAAGACCATTTCAACGTAGTCGTGGAATTATGAACTGCATTACTGCAATCAAAGGACAGCGTGAATTGAACAAGACTCTGGAAACTCGCTGGTAAGTTAAATACTTACATGAAAATCATTTATATACATGGCGCCACCGCCAGCGAGCGCAGCTTTGCCTTTATACAACAGAGTATTCAGTCTGTAGATCCTATCTACTTGAACTACAATAAAGCATCCACAGCTGAACAAAATCTAATGGATATGCGAAAGGCATTGGACACAGTACAAGAACCGTTTGCTATTATAGCACACAGTTTGGGAGGAGTGTATGCAACCTACATACAAAATGAATACCAAACAACAGGTGTAGTTAGTCTTGCTACACCATTTGGCGGCAGTGAACTAGCAACATGGGGATCAATATTCAATCCACATTATCAACTGTTCAAAGACATTTCACCATCCAGTAGTTTTATACGCAATAGTAAAAAAATCGATATACAATGTCCGTGGATGCAAATGGTTACAACTGTTGGAGATGTTCCCTGGATTAACGGAACCAACGACGGTATTGTAACACGATCCAGTATGACGTGCAGGAGCGATGTCGAATATACAGAAATAGATAGAAATCATTACGAAATAGTTTTATCACAAAGAGTGGTTGACATTATCAAAAACATAGTATATAAATAATATTGTAAACGTTGAAGCAACGTGAACGCATACTGGACCGCGGGGCAGTACCGCGCATCTCCACCATAGATACACTGTTTAAAAAGGAACATTGTTCTGGGCATGGCCAACGAAATCTCCTATTTGAGGTTGGCAGTGTATCTTTGATGGGGATGAAATAGGATCGACAGGTGTGGTAGTGAAGTGGAGTTTACCGGATGACTGCGTTATTGGTCAACATTTCTAAATGCAAACGCAAATAGAGCGCCAGAAATGGCATTAGCGGCCTAGTAGGCACGTAGGGGTTGGCGACTTACCTGGCAACAGAAAAGTCGCACTAAAAGCACAGGTGTGCTTTTTATACAACATTTTTAATTATTTTGAGAATTGATATTGATTTTTACAAAATATGTGTTAAATATATATAGACAGCTGACAATCAGTTGTTTTTTTTACGACTAACAAGGAAAATAATAATGAATCGTTTATTAGCAGTACTTCTAGCAACAACTGTAAGTACAGGCGCTTTCGCTGAAACCGAAATCGCAGGTACAACTATCGCAGGTGAAGTAGAAGTCACAATTAAAGAAAATGCCGCAGGAGACTGGGGCTCAACAACTGTACTAGATTTAGCTATTGCAAGAGAAGGCACGGCGTTTGGCGGATTTAACTTCGCAGCAACAGACGGCGGTGATCTTACACTTGACGAATGGCAACTAGGTACATCAATCGGCACATCAGCAACTGTATCACTTGGTAACCAAGGTGATATTTGGGTTGGTGCAGAAGGCGAACACACAATTGCAAATCCAAAAATGGACGAAAGTGTAATTGTAGACTTAGGGTCAGTTGCAGTTGCAGCTGAGCTTGGCGACTATAAAAATGACGTAACTGACATTGAAGCAGTTGCTGGTGCAATGCACTGGGGCGAAGAAGCACTTGGTGGCACAGTCGCAGTTGACTACGACTTAGATACAGAAAACTGGACATTTGGTTCACGTGTTGATGTAGACAATTTTGGTGGTGTAGTAACATATGCAGAATCAACTGAAAAGTTAGCATTTGAAATTGATGCAACTACTAATGGTATCACAGCATATATCAATGGTGACCAAGATGAACTAGCACGTAACATTGGTGCAGGTTATGAAATGGATTTCAATGGTATGACTGTTGAACCAAAAGCAAACTACGATCTTGATGCTGAAGATTTTTCACCAAGTATTGTAGCAAGTTTTAACTTCTAAGACTTGACATCTGTCAATAAATACACTATATTATACATATAGACAAACAGAGGAGTCAGCGATGTTAGTAGGTTACGAAGGTTATATAGCCGTAGCAATTTGTTTATTTTGCACATGGTTAGGTTATACGCAAGGAAAACGTAACGGAATTGAAAGTGCCTTAGACGGCATGATAAAACTGAAACTACTAAAAGTTCTTGATAATGGAAGAATTATCGCTGGCACCAATTTAGACACAAAATAGTTTGAAAAGAACTTAGCGGTATCGAGATAAGACATAAGTAATTACAAGTACAACACCTGCACTAAGTTGCAGGTGTTGTCATGATTAGGATACCGAATGCAATACAAAGTTATTTTAAGTGTGTTACTTTTATCGGCATGTGAGCGTGAGCCTACTGTGATAGTAGATGGCAATGCAATACCAAATGCTCCGGAGCATATTCAAACTGCACTCACCAAGTATGGATTTAATGAGTATCAACATAGAACTGTACTCAGAGAGTATGTAGGTGTTGATCCAAAGCGTACAGAATGGTGTGCGGCTTTTGTAAATGCAGTACTAAACGAGAGTGGTATACCAGGTAGTGAAAGTATAAGCAATGTTCCATTAATGGCAAGAAGTTTTCTCAAATGGGGTGAAACTATACAAGATCCTAAGGCAGGAGATCTAGTAGTATTTCCTAGAGGAAAAGTGGGTTGGCAAGGACACGTAGGCTTTTATGTTGGTAGTATATATAGAAACAATGTCGAATATTATCGTATACTAGGTGGTAACCAAAACAACAGTGTAAACATAGAAATATATCCTGCGAGCAAAGCATTAGGTATTCGAAGAGCACCAGAATAAATATTAGTATGTTCAAGTTTATTAAAAAATTGTTCGAACCTGAGCAAGTGGACTGGAGTGATGTTGAACAACTGGAATCAAGAATACGTGATATTCGTGTCAGGATCTATAGAGAGAAAAGTGCCCAGAAGCCAGTTCTTCCCACACAAAGGGTTTACTCATCGTCCACGTTGCAAGTCATCAAAAACAAAAGTAATGACATTAGAAGAAGCCTCGAAGAAAGATCAGCTATACCTCAACAGTCTGAACAAAGACCTCAAACACAAGCAGAAAAAATGAAAGCCAAACTATTGGGTAAAAAAACTAAATAATATTATGGGAAGACCACTAAACAAAAGAAACTTTGGAGCGCCAACATCAGGGCAATCACAATTTAAAATTCAATTTAATGATGGCTCTGGAAGTATGGCAGGATATATTATCAAGCAACGAGGTTCTAGACGCTTTGAATGTGCAAATCCAGGCGGAACAAAAACCAAAATATGTTCGCTGGTAGACAAAGATAGTACAGATTTACTTGAAGGCGAAATGTCAATGATATGCCAGGACGGAATAAACACTCGTCAGATAACAAAAATTTCAAGTCGTAAAGTAACATTAGACACAAATGAATATGCTCCTTGGGTGTTAGTGGATAACGGAGTCGCTGGTGTGGTCATAATTGAAGATGCAGGCGAAAGTATAGGTGCTGGTGCTGATTCAACCCTTGGAACAGATGATGATGTATTTGTAGGTGCCGCAGACATCGAAGGCGATGACAGTGGCGGAGGCGGATTTAGTGGAACTACATTTACTGTTACAGTAGCAGGTGGCAAGTTCTACATTGACGGTGTACAGCAAGCAACTGTAACACTCAATGAAGGTAGCACATATAGATTTGATCAAAGTGACAGTAGTAATAGTAGCCATCCACTTAGATTTAGCACAACTGCTGATGGCACACATGGCGGTGGTAGTGAATACACAACAGGTGTTACAAACTCAGGTATTAGTGCTGGTAGTTCAGGATCATATGTACAAATTGTTGTTGCATCTGGTGCACCTACACTGTATTACTATTGTGTCAATCACAGTGGTATGGGTGGTCAGGCTAATACACCATAAGCACATAAAACAAATAGCAACTATAGTGTGCCATTTGATCTACTGCTTGAACTTTCCAAAACTTATTAGACTTTATATCTAATTTTACACGTAAAGTGTATATTCTCTTTACATAATCAATGACAGCATGTAATACAAAATCTAGTAGTGTGATTATTACAGCCCAATAGATACCTGCAAATACAAGTGTAACTAAACCTGTAAGCAGTGCATGATCCATACTGTGTAGCCAAAGTTTAGGTGTATATAGTTTTTCTTTGTCACCATACTTTGGTTTGTTTAATCTGCTCTGTAACCATAAGTCGGCTACAGCATGTTTTATAAGAAGCAAATAAAAATAGATTATCAATGTTCTTATTCTCCCATCATACCAATTAAAGGCGGGCCAAAATTTGCAGCCGCCCATCCTAGTGCGCAAATTGTAATTACGCCGTATATTAACCATTTAATTTTGAAATCGTCTACTGTCATTTTAAGTGCAACAAGTTCGTTTCCTAGTATACGAACCAGCACTTCCATTTTACCTGTGTTATCTTTATCTGCCATATTGTTTCCTTTAGAGCTTGACTTTGTGTTGATATTTATGTATGTATATATCTAAGAAGATATTGAACGGTAAATATATAACCATGGAAGATCCCAATGAAGATTGGTTGAACACTTGCGATGACCCATGCGATGATGTAACACATTGGATAGGGAACATATGAGTAGAAAACTAATCACAGAGCATAAACCATGGCCTGGTAAAATATACAAATTTTTTGTAGTTGATGATTGTGGCCATGTATTAGAGGGCGATCTTCCAAGCGAAGAGGACGCCTGGCTTGTCATTGACTTTCATGAACAACAAGAAGGTTTGAAAACCTTGCACATTGAAGTAGAACACACGCCACAAGTAAAAAAAGTATTTGGTAGAGATCCAGATCTACATTAATGGTTGACATCATTGGCATAAGATGCTAATGTGTAATTATAACTAAGAGGTGTATAATGACCTTACAAGAAGCAATGAAACTAAGAGCCTTTCACGATGCTTATTATGAGAATCAGCGAGAACGTGAAATATGGAACGATAAAGCTATAACCAAAGATCAATTCTTTGAAGTATGGCTAAGGAGAGATGAAGAATGCGATACTTTGAAAAAATCTTCCACGTAATTGTTATCAGTGGATTTATCGGACTTGTTGCTGGAGTAGCACATGCAAATAGTTTTACTACAACAGGTAAACTAATTCGCAAAGAACCTATCTACACACAAGTAACACAACAGACACCTGTAAACGAATGCTATACAGTTGATGTTCCAGTGTACGGAAATGTACAAGGCAGCGGCGATGCCGCAGGCGGCGCTTTAGCTGGTATGATCATTGGCGGTATACTAGGTAAAGGCGTTACTGGTAAAGATAATGGTGCTGCCGCAGGTGCAGTAATTGGCGGTCTAATTGGTGCTGACAAAGGTGCTAATACCTCAAAACGTGTTGTCACAGGATATCGACAAGAACAACGTTGTGAACAAAGATTCATAAATGAACAAAAAACGATTGCAAATCAGTATCGTTTAGTGTATATTGTAGATGGGCATGAGTTTGCATACACTGTAAACAAAGCTCAAGGACGTAATGCTTGGATTGGACAAACCAAACGTTTTCGTATACGTTATCAAATGTTAGACTAAGAAAGTATTTAAATGAACAACAAAGTAGTATATGCTAATGAAGCAACAATCACTAGCACACGAACAGGTACAGAAGTCGTAGCTGAAATAGATAACTTTAAATTCCAACAACACTTAGATGCATTCATCGCAACAAACAAAATACCAATGCGATGGAATGGTAAAACTTATGTAGGTAATGTAAGCGGTATGGAGTTTACAACAGACGGTCCCAAAGAGTCAATCAAGTACACACGGAGGTAATTATGAGTATGCATTTAGTTGGTCCTTATATGACCACAACAAAGTATAATCGTAAACAGAAACAGCCAAATGCTAAAGTAGCAAAAGCACAAGCTGAACATGAAAAATGGTTACGCAAACAAGGTGTGCATCCTGAACAATTACAAGAAAAGAAAGCAAAACGTGGAAATGTTATTACTAATACTATTCCTGATTATCGTGCAAATGCCAGTAGCATTCCTACTAGTGACAAAGTTGCAGGACATGGGCCTGCTAAAGAAAGTATGACCTATAGCGGCGAGCGTCAGCTACTAGGTATTGCTACAATGCATAAAAGTAATATGGTTCCTGTCTTTGCTGATAAAAAGGAAGACGCTAAAGATATTGCGAGCATGAGACGATAATGAAGTGGTGGGATTATCCAGTTTGCATATTTTTTGCTTTTAATCTTTGGATAAGTTTGTTATCTTTTAACTTGATTTCTTTAGCGGTTATGTGTATACTATGGTTACAATATGAGGAGTTTAGAAAACGTGGCAATTCACGCAATGATTGATTTAGAAACGTTGGACACCAGTCCACGTTGCACTGTACTAACTATTGGCGGTGTTAAGTTTAATCCACATACATTAAATGAACCTCATAGCGAATTTTATTTTCGTTTGGACTTAGACGAACAAGATAAACTTGGACGTACAGTTACAGACGATACTATAGAATGGTGGGCCAAACAAGATCCCAAAGTAAAAGAAGAAGCCTTTGCAGAAGAAGACAGAGTCGGGCTGAAACATTTCCTAGACCATTTGACCAAGTGGATGGTAGGTGTCGATGTATTATGGGGTCATGGATATGGTTTTGATGTTACTATTGTAGAAGATATGTATCGTCAATTGGCTACACCCATTCCGTGGAATTTTTGGCAAGTAAAAGATGGTAGAACATTTTTAAGTTTATTGCCCAGCGATCCTCGCAAAACTATGCAACAGGATCTGCACAATGCTCTTGCTGATAGTTATTATCAAGCAAAAGCAATACAAATAGCATATGCTAAATATGCTGAGTGGACTAACGGTTCGACCCACTATAAAGACTCCGCACCAACCATAAGTCAGGGAGTTTAATATGGCAAAATATCAATCAACAAAAACATACGGGCATAACATTGGACTAAGTGCAGTGTTCCGTCAACCACACGCAGATCATTCACATTGTAGGTTCTTGCATGGATATAGTTTGGCATTCAAGTTTACGTTTGGATGCGATAGCTTAGATCATCGCAATTGGGCTGTGGACTTTGGTGGACTAAAGCCACTAAAGAAATGGTTAGAAGATACATTTGATCACAAGACAGTAATTGATCGTGAAGATCCGTTCTTGTACAAGTTTGCAGAACTAGAGAACATGGGTCTTGCAGAGCTTACAGTACTAGATGGTGTAGGTGCCGAGAAGTTTGCAGAACATGCTTGTAAATTTGCAGATAAATTAATACGTGAAGCAACAGATAATCGTTGTTATTGTGTGAGTTGCGAATGTAGTGAACACGGAGCAAATAGTGCAATCTATCACAACGAATGATTTAGAATGGTGTGCTAACTGGACACAAGACAATAGATATTATTGTACTATGTTTATAAGAAGCAAACGATATAGTAAGCCAAAAGGTTTTCATAAATTACTTGAAGACCTTTTTGGTAATGACTATGGTGCGTTTAGATACGACAATCATCGTAATGGTTATGAATGCTGGTTTAAAAGTAAAGAAGACATGTTAACATTAAAGTTATTGGCTAGAAATGGATACTGAACAACAAATCATTGAAAAATTAAAAGAAGTATATGATCCAGAGATAAGTATCAACATATACGATCTTGGGTTAATATACAATATTGACATTGATAATTTACCTGATGTCAAAATCACACACACATTAACAAGTGCGTTTTGTCCAGCGGCAGACGACATTATTGAAGATATTAGAAGTGCTACACTTAGTGTTGATAATGTAAACGATGTTGATGTAATTACAACTTTTGATCCTCCATTCGGACCATGGAATATGAGCGAGGATGCAAAACTAATATTAGGAGTATGGGAATGAAATGGATTAAACAAATCTTTGGAATCAAAGATGACACTGTAGAATTAGATGACAAATTTACTAATGCAAGTGCTACTAGTGAATTAGTTGTTAAGCCTAGGGTTGAACAATCGAATAGCGATATGCAAACAACAGCTAGTCTAAATAAAATGACAAAAACACAAATTGATGAACTAGCAAAAAACGCACTAGGCGTTGAATTAGATAGACGTAAAAAGAAAGAGACAATGATACAAGATTACCTGTCAGCGCAATCTGAGGTAAAATGACATACATTGTAAATGACGCTTGTATTATGTGCAAGCACACAGATTGTGTTGAAGTATGTCCTGTTGACTGTTTTTATGAAGGCGAAAATACTCTTGTGATCAATCCAGTTGAATGTATTGATTGCGGTGTTTGTGAACCTGAGTGTCCGGAAGGTGCTATATTTCCTGATACTGCACCTGAGTCAGAAGGGTGGGTAGAAATTAATCAAAAGTATGCAGACCTGTGGCCCGTTATTACACAGAAAAAAGATCCAATGCCTGATCATAGTTATTATGGTCCTAAAAATGGCTCGTGGGATCCAACTGAATCAAAGATACATTTACTAAGTGAGAAGCCAGGTGAAGGGGATTAACTCATAAATACTCCTATAAGAGGAGAAAATTATGACGCAACCAATTCCCTATAGCTATAGGGTAAAAAGCATAGTAAAAATCATTGACGGAGACACATTTGATTGTATAATGGATTTAGGATTTGATGTGTTACTAGAGGCAAGAGTACGTATGTACGGGATAGACACACCGGAAAGTAGAACAAGAGACCTAGAAGAAAAGAAGTTCGGATTACTGGCTAAAGATTGGCTAAGCAATCATCTAAATGATGATATTGTTATATCAACTGAATTAGATAATGAAAAAGGCAAATTTGGCAGAGTACTCGGAACAGTATGGACAGAAGGTATTAACATCAACGAAAAAATGATCGATGAACATATGGCAGTAAGATATCATGGTCAAGCTAAAAGCGATATCGAAGACGAACATTTGAACAATCGGCAACTACTAAAAGAACAAGGAAAAGTATAATGTTATTGACAGTCACTGAAACCGCAAAAAACTATTTGGCAAATATGATTAAGCAACACGACAAACGTTACGTGAACTTGGCAGTCAAAGGCGGCGGTTGCAGTGGCTTTCAATATGAATGGACATTCACTGACGAGCCTGAAGGCCCTGTGATCGAAGACATACTAAGTTTAGATCCTATGGCAGAAATGTTTGTGTTTGGATGCACAGTAGATTATGTTAACGAATTAGGCGGCAGTTACCTGACCGTAAAGAATCCCAACGCAACTGCTTCATGCGGTTGTGGGGAAAGTTTCGCAGTATAACGGAGGACTAAATGAAAATTATTACTGGAAGCAGTAACCAGCCTTTTGCACAAAAGGTTGCGGAACACTGTTTTACCGATCTCGTTCCAGCAGAACTTAATCGGTTTAGCGATGGAGAAATATGTGTAGAAGTTCACGAAAACATCCGGGGCAAGGATGTTTTTTTAGTGAATAGCACATGCACTCCTGTAAACGAAAGTTTAATGGAACTATTAATTATGATAGACACTGCCAAGCGTAGCAGTGCAAAAAGAATTACAGCGGTCATTCCGTATTTTGGATATGCAAGACAAGATCGTAAGAGTGCAAGTCGTACTCCTATTACTGCAAAATTAGTAGCAGATTTATTACAGAGAGCAGGCGCACATAGAATTCTTACAATGGATCTACACGCAGGACAGATACAGGGCTTCTTTGATATTCCAGTTGATGATTTAACAAGCCGTGTAGTGTTTGCAAAAGATATTAAACGCAATGTAGGTACAGAAGAACCAACTGTGTTTGTTTCACCAGATGCAGGTGGTGCAGTTAGAGCTCGTAAGTTTGCAGATATGTTCCACGGAGATATTGCTATTGTAGACAAACGCAGACCACAAGCTGGCGTATCTGAAGTAATGGCACTGATTGGTGATGTGAAAGACAAGCATGCAATCCTAGTAGATGATATTGTGGACAGTGGTGGTACATTGTGCAAAGCGGCTGACGCTATCTTAGATGCAGGTGCGCTAAGTGTTCGTGCATACATCACACATGGTGTACTAAGCAACGGTGCAAGTAAAAAGATAGACTCTAGTAAACTAGAAGAGCTAGTAATCAGTGACAGTATTCCTTACAAAGGCACAAGTAAAAAAGTGAGACAAGTAAGTCTAGCACCTTTATTTGGTGAAGCAATGCGTAGGATTACTAACGAAGAATCAGTAAGTAGTTTATTCCAATGAAAAGATTTATAGCAGCAATGGACCACAGTGGTGGCAGTAGTCCTGGCGTACTAGAGCGTTACGGTTATACTGATGCACACAAACTACCACACGAAGTAGTAATGGATGATATCCATTTGATGCGATTGCGCATGGTGAATCATCCAGACTTTAATAGTGAAAACATCAGTCATGCAATACTGTACAAAGACACAGTAGACAGAGGCATGGTTCCTGTATTAGAAAACAAGGGCATTAGAGCTATTCTTAAAATAGACAGTGGTTGTGAAGACAATGGTTATCTAAAATACTTTCGTTGGGACGATATGGTACAGTATGCACTGGACAACAATTGTGTTGGTACCAAGATGCGCAGTATTGTAAAAACACATGGCGCACTAAACATGATTGTGGATCAACAGTTTGCACTTGCTAAAAGTATAAGTGACGCTGGATTGTTACCAATTGTAGAACCAGAGATTCCTATTGACCACGAAGACAAAGCAGAGTTAGAAAATTTATTAAAAGAAAAACTATCTGAACACTTGAAAAAATTTGAAGGACGTTGTATACTAAAACTAACACTACCAGATCAACCAAACTTGTACAAGGATTTTACCATGTACAATAACTTGGAAAAACTAGTAGGGTTAAGTGGAGGATATTGTACTGCTGAAGCATGTAGACGTCTTTCACAAAATGATCAAATGACTGCAAGTTTTAGTAGAGCACTTAGTGAAGGACTAAACATAAATCAAACAGATGCGGAGTTTAATGCTAAGATGAAACAAAACATTAAGATGATAAAAGAGGCAATATAATGAAAACAACAGTAGATTTAAACAAATACAAAGACTTTGTAGAAAAAGTCACCAGCGATCAATCAAATGATATTACAAAAGCAACTGAAGCAATGTATAACTTAGAAAGCTCAGGAGTAAACATTAGTTTGTTACTTACAGGTGCAGTAGGCATGAGTGCTGAAGGCGGAGAGTTTATGGAAATTGTAAAGAAGTGTATCTTTCAAGGCAAGCCATTGAACGAAGACACTCAATTTCATGCTAAACGTGAACTAGGTGATATTATGTGGTATTGGATTAATAGTTGTAGAGCATTGAATTTAGATCCAAATGAAGTAATTGCAGAGAATGTAAACAAACTTGAAAGCCGTTATCCAGGCGGTAGTTTTGATGTACATTACAGTGAAAATAGACAGCAAGGCGATCTCTAGTATAAGTATAAACGTCAGGATTAGTCCTCCTGGCGTTTTATTGTGAGCGACGGGGTAAAGCCGTCAAGCAAAGGAGAAAGAAATGGAACTACTCACTATGTGGAGCCTTATTGGCTTCTTGCTTGCTGCCTATGCAGTTATAGCAAACGATTCAGTACAAACGCTCGGTACATGGATGGCATCAAACAATGAGCGATTCAACTATAAAGTATTATGGACAGCCGCTTCGGCTGTTTTATTATATACACTCTGGTATGGGTGGTATATGAATGGAGGCGATATTAGTTATGGTCGTCTAAACAAAATACCTTTCCAAGAAGTACAATGGTATCATGCGGCAGCACCTGCTATACTTGTGTTGCTAACACGAATGGGTGTGCCAGTTAGCACAAGTTTCTTAGTGCTAAGTGTATTTGCTAGTACCTTTGTGCTAGAGAAGATGCTTATGAAATCAATCATGGGCTATGGTGTTGCAGCCGCATTTGCATATGCAGTATGGTTTGCAATACACAAGTACTTTGGTAGATGGTATGATGAAACAAAGCCAGTCAGTGAAAGCAACAAGAACTATTGGCGTATTGCACAATGGGTAGCAACAGGTGGCTTATGGTACACTTGGTTATCACACGATATTGCCAACATCGCAGTGTTCTTACCAAGGCAAGTACCGTTAGATCTAATGGTGCTTATCTCATTTGTATTTGTAGGAGGCTTGTTCTTTATGTTTAGAGAACGAGGCGGTAAGATACAAAAGATTGTACTAGAGAAACACAACACAAGATATGTAAGGTCAGCAACACTGATTGATTTATTCTATTGGTTGTGTTTGTACTTCTTTAAAGAGCTGAATGATATTCCAATGAGTACAACATGGGTGTTCGTTGGGTTACTAGCAGGTAGAGAACTTGCAATGGCTACTTACTTTGGTAAGAAAAAAACAAAATCAGTGTTTCCATTGGTTGCCAAAGACTTTGGTAAGATGATGGTAGGACTTGGTGCATCAGTGGCACTTGTATTAGCAATCCACTATGTTATACTACCAAGTGGACTATAAAAAACAGTTGACACGGGCTTCGGTCCGTGTTATATTTTAGTATGTTTTTAAATACAGAAAATTTAACAATCGAGCAACTTTTAGAGAAGCAAATAGAGTTGCGACAAAAATTATCTCAGGCTCAAAGCATAGGAATGGCTGGGCCTGCGTCACAAATTCAAAATATGCTAGATCAAATAGGCATTGAGATGCAAGCAAAGAGTCAACTTCAAGCACTTGAAAAAGATCGGGAGCGTAAAATTGAAGAAGGCAAAGACCCAGACGATGATGTGTTAAATATAGGATGAAGATGACTGAACTTAACGAAGTAGTAGTAGACGAAAATGATCTAGTTGAAGGTATGCTACAAGGAAAAAGTGCCAAGTATGTTGTAACCAAAGACGCTGAAAAGATCGATAGCTACAATCATTTTTGTACACTATTCAAGTTTGACGATCAAATTGATTATGAAACACCTGCTGACTCAAGTGATAAGTATAATTATAAAAATGCTGACAATTGGTGGATGCCTGAAGAATACAAACAACTAAACATTGTGGATTATATACTAGGACTCAGTCCTAAAGAAAATTATGACAGATGTTTCGAGGAACTTGAAGAATTTAAAAAACGAGATATGCTTCCAATGCTACAGTTTCTAGTATATATGGTAGACCAACTAAAACACAACAACATATTGTGGGGAGTTGGAAGAGGATCAAGTGTTTCAAGCTATATTTTGTATCTAATTGGTGTACATAAAATCGACAGTGTTAAATACAATTTGGATTACAAGGAATTCTTAAGATGAGCAGAGGCAATCGAACAGCAAGAGGTGTTATGTTAGACATGGCAGCACTTGCTACTAAACACGAAATGACAAGAGCAGTTGGCAATGTGCCAATGAATGCTAGAGGTGACAGACTTAATCAAGATGGCACTGTGAGAGTAAAAGCAGAAGAAATTGCAGTTGCACATCACAACATGCAAGAAGCTCCTGCTAATACGCCTATTAGCGATCCAAAACCAATACAAGCACCTATACAAGAACCAGAAGAGTTTGCAGAGCCAGAGGTGCCAGATTTAGAAGAACAGTTTACGCAAGCGCCGGAAGCAGTAAGTAAAATTACTAGAACCAGAGATGACGGAACAAAATACGTGGAAATTGAATATGACGACGGTAGTATAGAAACTATAGAACTCGAAGAATAAAGAATTAATCAAGGAGTAATTAATGAAAAATATAAAAGCAGTTAGACACAGTGTACTAGCATTTTTTGTTAACCCACCAGGTATGGGCAAGACCAGAGGCGGTATTATTACGCTAGACGACAATGGAGATACAAATGGTATCAAAACTCGTTTCTTTGAAGTACACGATGTTGGCAATGACAATGAAGTAACCAATGATGTGAAACCCGGCGACCTTGTTGCTGTAGCACACGGACGTTGGAGCAGAGGATTTGATGTAGATCATCCAGAAGGCAAAAAATTATACGCACTAGATCCAAAAGATATCATGGGTATCTGGACAGGAGATAGGAGTGTATTGGAGTATACAACACGATGAACAATGTGATAAATTTCCCCTTAGACTGTGGATTTAAAGTGTTGTTTAACTTACCCAAAGACAAAGTAATTGCAATGTGTAAATCAGCAGAAGACGATTTTGATATTGAAATTTCAGACGGACATGGCATAGCATATGTTAGAGCAACAGGCAAAACAACTGCCGCAGGTAGGATTAAAAAAGTTTTTCCTAGTGCTGAAATAGTTGAAACTACACCATTATGAGTTTTACAGCACACTTAGAATATATATTTCACATAACATGTCAGCAGTGTAAATGTTATTTTACCTATGCAGTAATGCAAAAGAAGTTCAGAATGGACAGAGGCGAATGGTTTTGTCCTAAGTGTGGGCATAAAGGCTCGGTTAAAGTTGAAGAAGAGATATAAAAATTTTAAACTTTGGTACGCTCATTTACGTGCTGAAGGTGTGAGATTGTATGGAATAGATCAAAGTGCGCTAGCTTGGTATTCAAGATACAGCAGATGGAATTGTTTTTGGTGGGCAGTAAGTAACAGTAATACTCATAATATAGACGGAACTTATTTTAATGATTAGTATAGGTATAAATGGATTTGGCAGAATAGGTCGTTGTGTGGCACGTCACATAATGGGTCAACGCAGTGATATGCAAATAGTGCAAATCAATGCTACTGGCGGTAGAGATACAAACATGCATCTGCTCAAGTATGACAGTGTACATGGCAGATATAATGGTGCAATACATGATCCTATACTATGGACAGAAGAACGTAATATTGCAGATATTAAATGGCAAGATGTCGATGTTGTACTAGAATGTACGGGTGCATACAATAACGGTGTACAGTGTATACATCATACAATCAATGGTGCTAAAAAAGTTGTTATTAGCGCACCTGCAGATGATTGCAAACGCACAATTGTATATGGCGTAAATCACAACGACTTAGATAAACATGATCGTATTGTAAGCAATGCTAGTTGTACCACAAATTGTCTTGCACCGCTCGTTAAAATATTGGATACACATTTAAATGTTGTGCGTGGTCAAATGACAACTATTCACAGTTATACTGGTGACCAAGCAACCATTGATAAAAAACACAAAGATCCTTATAGAGCTAGAGCTGGCGGTGTTAATATTATTCCTACTAGCACTGGCGCCGCTAACGCATTGGACTTGGTTTATCCTAATGTCAAAGGAAAGATTAAAGGTAGTGCAATACGTGTTCCTACTCCAAATGTAAGTTGTGTGGATCTAACAGTAGAAGTAGAAAAAGAATGCAGTGAGCAAACTGTAAACGAATTTATGAGATTAAGTGCTAACAACGAAATGCGTGGAATAATTGGATATGAAGAACTACCGCTTGTAAGCAGTGACTTTAATACAACCAAAGAGAGTTGTATTTTTGCACCAGATCAAACAAGAGTGGTTGACAATCGCCTAGTTCGTGTGTTAGCATGGTATGATAACGAATGGGCATTTAGTTGCAGAATGGCAGATGTTGCCGCACACATGATGAGGATTTAAAATGAAAGACATTTGGGTAGAAAAGTATCGACCTAAGACAGTAAGTGAATATGTGTTCAAAGACGAAGCACAAAAACATCAAGTAAAAACATGGGTCACCGATGGTGGCATTCCACACTTGTTGTTTAGTGGTAGTGCTGGTACAGGCAAAACAACACTTGCAAAAGTTCTTATCAATGACTTAGGTGTACAAGAAGCAGATGTATTGCTAATCAATGCAAGTCGTGACAACGGTGTTGATCTTATTAGACGTAAGATCACAAACTTTAGTGAAACTATGCCTTGGGGAGATTACAAAGTAATCTTACTTGATGAAGCTGATTACATCAGTGCAGAAGGACAAGCGGCACTGCGTGGTGTAATGGAACAGTATCATGCAAGTGTGCGTTTTATTCTCACATGTAACTATCCCAATAAGATTATTCCTGCACTACACAGTAGATGTCAAGGCTTTCATATTACCAGTTTAGACACAAATGAATTCACGGCACGAGTTGCAGAGATATTGATTGAAAACGGTGTTAAGTTTGAATTGGACACACTGGACAGTTTTGTTCGTGCAACATATCCAGACTTGCGTAAAACTATTAACAATGTGCAAATGGCAGTTGTAGATAGTGAACTTAATCCTGCAGAGCAAAGTGATCAAGACACAGGTTGGCGTATTAAGATGGTTGACTTGTTTAAAGCAGGACAAGTGCGTGAAGCTCGCAAACTTATTATTGCAAACTGCAGAACTGACGAATATGAAGAGATGTATCGTTGGCTATATCGTAATGTAGAGTTCTTTGGCAACACAGAGGACAAGCAAGACGAGGCAATCATTGTTATTAGAAACAGTATGGTCAAGCACACACAAGTTGCTGATCCAGAAATCAATCTAAGTGCAACTTTAATCGAACTCAACAACTTATAAAATACTCTGTTTACGCTAAATACTAGCGCAGACAGAGGAGTACTTTAATGGGCGATGCATTCAAATTGATTGCAGATGTTGGTTTTCCAATCGCAGCGGCTGGTGCTGCTGGCTACCTAGTTTTCCTCACAATAAAATTTATCCTCGACGGTGTTACAGGAAGTGTACAAACACTAGCAGGTATCATTAAAAGTTTGGACAATCGTGTACAAACAATGAACAATGATCTTGTTAAAATTGATGCACTTATGAGTCATGCATTAGGAGTGAGACCTAATGTTGATCGTATTGCCGCTAATGAGGGTAAAGATGACGCACGTAAAGACTGAGGAGAGAAATTATGATGTGGGTAGACTATACAATCGACAGCTTGCCTGGCGGTAAAGGCTTTACAGTTAAAGGTGACTGGGAAGGCGAAGTTATGGGAAAATTAGCAGACGGTAGCAGTAAAGATAATTGGTTGTATAAACCAGGAGATCGTTTTATTGTTAACGAAAGCGGTTGGCTTATTAGATGCAATCAAGAAGACGAAGCTGTAAGAGCATCTGATCAGGAAAGTTAATGAGTCAGTTTGCTGACTGGGTTAACCAGTATGGATTTCCTATTGTTGCGGCAGTAGGACTTGGATATTTCATATATTATATTTGGGTATGGGCAACAACAAAGATTAAACCTGTGATAGGTGCAGCCATGGGAGATTTAATAGATCTAGTGGACAGAATAAGAATGTTAGATAACGATATGATACGTCTAACACAAAAGTTAAACAGCGTATTAGAATTTAAAGAAGAATATGAAAAGATAGCAGGCAGAAAAATGGACATCGATTTAGACGATATCGAAAACCAGAAAGTGAGAGACAATGACAAAAATACTAGAAGGAATAAAGGTAGCTGAAAAATTACCAGCAGATTATCCAATGGTAGATGGTGTATCTGATGCACCATTACACACCAATCAGTATGAAGCAAACAAGCCTATTAGGAAATTTCTAGAAGGTAAAGAATATTTGCTCAAGCAACTAATAGAAAAACTTACTTCGTAGTTGCAATAAAAACACCATTCCAATCAGAGGGTAGATCCTGCGTTTTCATATATTCGCAGCGTTCTATCCACATGTCGTAGTAGCCTTGCATCTTGTGATCAAAATGATCATGTAGCATGCGGCACTTGTCGATGGCATCATCGAATCGTTGTGCTTTGTAATCTTCATACATTTGCTCGTGTTTCTTTTGCGCAGTTCGCCAAGCAGGATATGGTTTATCCAATACAGTCCAAATGCCAATGCCTACAGTTTTACCTTTTACTGCAAGATCATCTACTTTGAGATAGAAAAAGTCTGTCTTTGTACGTTGATACGTAGCATCACCTACTAGTAGTACACATCCGTATTCTTTACACTTGCTTTCAATACGTGCGGCTGTGCTTACACTATCACCTAATACATCATAGCTGTGTCTAAGTGTTGATCCCATTTCACCAAGATAACCAAGTCCGGTGTTAATACCAGCACCCATGCCAACAGGCGGTCTACCTTCGCTAGTAATTTTTTCATTAAATATTTCTACTGCTTTTAACATGTCAAGTCCACATTGTACTGCTGTACGAGGATGGTGTGGATCTTCTATGGGTGCGTTGTGTACGTGCATACTAGCATCGCCGATATATTTAATGACCATGCCGTCTGCATCTAGTATAGGTTGTGTAATAGCATCCATATAGCCATTCATAATTTTAGTTAAGCCTTTTACATCATCTCCAAAACTTTCACCTAGTGGTGTAAAGCCTCTTAGGTCTGAGAAACAAATACTAACTTCTTTCTTCATACCGTCTTTTATAAGTGCAGGATTTTCTTGTAACAGTCGCACTACTGTAGGAGATGCGTATCCAGCAAATTGTTTTTTGATCTTTTGCTTTTCAAAGAACTCTAATACAAATCTTGTAAACACTGCATGTAGTCCGACGATTAAAACTGCAATCAACGGAATAGTACCATCTATTAGATACAAGTAGTTGGACCATGCATACCAAACACCATACACAATGCCGCCTGCAAATACAATTAAACTTGTTCCAGCAACCCAATATGGCGAATAGCGTCCAAGTATAACGATTAAAAATCCAATACTAAATGTAGTGGCTAACTCTAAAATAAGCGCCCAGTACGGACGAGATATTGTATCTCCATCCATTATATTTTGTAACGATACAGCCGCAGGCATATAGTTATATTGCCCGCCTTTTGGACTTGCAATTATACCGCTGATACCATCTGCGCTTGGCCCAATGATAACAGTTTTACCTGCTAGCATATAAAAATGTTCTTCTTCTGCGGCACTAATAGTTTCAAACTGTTTGTTCCATCGCAACCATATTCTTGCATTAGGATCTGTTTGTATAATAGGATATCCAGGTACACGCATTTTGTCAATGCCGCCTGCATTTGATTTAACTTGATAGCTGGGTTCTCCAACAGCAACACGTATAACTTCGATTGCTAGTGCAGGATAAACATCTTCTCCTATACGCATTAACATAGGCAAGCGTCTTACTACGCCATCTATCTCTGGCACTGTGTTTAGTACGCCAACACCATCTGCATACTCACCGAACTCAGTTATTGGGCCTAGCATACCTTGCCATTCAAACAAGAACGGAAGCGGGTCGCCTATCTTAGCAACACCTCTAGGAACACCATTACGATTAGCACTGAAACTTCCGTTCTGCGCAATAACAACACCGTTGCCATTAATTGCTTCCAAGAGTTCTTGGTCACCGCCTAGTCTATCATATTCACTAAACAGTATAGGCAAAACAATTATGCCTGCGCCTGCTTCACGTAGTTTCCATATAATATCTGCTAATACATCACGCTTCCAAGGCCATTGACCATATTTTTCAATAGCATGTTCGTCTATTTCAACTATAGCAATATCTCTGCTTTGTATAGGTTCATCGTATTGTTGTAATAGATCAAAACTTTTGAGTCGTGCAGTTTCTACAACAAAGTTATTGCTGTAGTGAAACGCAGTTACTAACAATACTGTTACAAATGCCCATGCCCAATGTGTTGCAATTTTCATAATTTTACTTATCCTGTTAGTTTTGTGTTACGCTAATACTACATCCGCTAGGGTTAGTACACACACTTGTCATCGTATATGATTTTGCTGAACTACTGTGTTGTTCTAAACTAAAGTTGTATGCTGGACCATTTACACTTGACAGGTTAATAGTTGCACTGTGTGCGCCACCACCGTGTTGATTTACATCAACTAGATTATGGTCGCCTTCTATGTCAAGGTCAAGGAATGTTGAGTTTTGGTTTCCATTTTGCTGTGCTAAAATATTGTTGTTGTCTCCGTCTATATCAACATCCATTGTATGCGCACCATTTTTACGTTGTGATAATTCTACATCATTGGAGTCACCCTCAATGCTTGCAGTCAACTCGTGTGATGCCCAACAACAGTTTGCGGCTTGATCAGTTTGTGCTGAATGAAAGACATTGTTATCACCTGTAATAGTTACATATGCGTCGTGGTCTCCGCCCTCAGTTGAGTCAGTGGCGCCATCTATTTGCTTACCCTGCCATATTTTTATGTTGTTATCATCGCCTGTTAATACCAGTCTACCAAAGTTGCTTTCGCCTCCGCCGCCTTGATATCCATCTACTGTGTTGTCATTTCCTATAACAGCAATTTCTGCTTGTTCATACTGTGATCCGTTTTGTGTTAGTGTTAGTGTATTCCTGTCGCCAGTAACTGGTGTGTTGCCGTAGCCATACACCATATGATTGTTACCGTCCTGGTCAATGACAATAGTATTGTCGTCCCCATTTGCTTCGACTACAACTAGGTTATCATCGCCATCTTGTGTAACTGTAATACTTTGATCATAGTCGCCGCCGTTACCAACTTCAGCCATAACATAGTTGTCGTCG
>Ga0257114_1000642_pt1 | contig 27040 bp, 18 predicted proteins | sample SI112_10mmetaG_FD_190149 | JGI IMG/M metagenome (GOLD analysis project Ga0257114, IMG submission 190149) | Marine microbial communities from Saanich Inlet, British Columbia, Canada - SI112_10m | ecosystem: Environmental > Aquatic > Marine > Inlet | place: Canada: British Columbia | collected...
CGGAGCCAGAAACGACCGCGATCGCGCGCTAACCCCCATACATAAACAGATCGAACACCCAACGCGAGAGCGAATCTGATTCGCGCGCGCCCGCACTCCACGCCTCGATCGCACGACGATGTTCGCCGCCGCTCGCACGTTCACCACCGCCGTCGCCCCGCGCGCGGCGCCGACGCACCGCAGACGCGCCGTGAGCGCGCGCGCGGAGAAGCCGTCCTGGGCGCCCGGGTTCGACACGCCCAAGTACCTCGACGGAAGCATGCCGTGGTGCGTGAAAGATACGCTCGAAAATGTCGACGCGATGACGCCGCGCGACGGCCGCGCGAGGACGCTCGCGAGCGCGCGACGCGCGAGAGGGGCGATGAAGTGATCGGTCGTCGATGGACGCGCGCGAGACGGGCGTCGGAAGCGCGCGCGGGACGGGGGGGGAGGGGAGACGCGCGCGAAGACGCGATCATATCGGGACGACGCGGCGAAGACGCGAAGACGCGAGGACGCGAGGACGCGAGGACGCGGGCGACGCGCGCGGACGCGACGAGAGGGTGGATGCGGCGAAGAGCGAGCGCGAGGGGAGACTGACGGTGAAGCGGTTCGACGACGCGCGATAGCGACTACGGGTTCGACCCGCTCAAGCTCGGCGAAAAGCCGGAGAACCTCGCGCGCTACCGCGAGGCGGAGCTCATGCACGCGCGATGGGCCATGCTCGGCGTCGCCGGTGTGATCGCGGTTGAAGTGGCCGGTCAAGGTGACTGGGTCAGCGCGCAACCGACGACGTGGGATGGTACGGCGAAGTACCTCGGTAACGAGACGCACGCGCCGTTGTTCGCCGTCATCGGCCTCAACACGCTCCTCATGGCGTTCGCCGAATCCCAACGCGGTGCCGCCTCGGCGGAAGAGCGCTTGTACCCGGGCGGCAAGTTCGACCCCATGGGCATGTCCAAGGGCAAGGACTTTGAAACCTTGAAGCGCAAGGAACTCGCCAACGGTCGCGTCGCCATGATGGCCTTCTTCGGCGTCATGGCCCAACACCAAGCGGCCGGTCCGGGCGGTCCGGGCCCCGTCGCGGCGCTCTTGGCGCACATCGCGGACCCGTGGCACGTGAACGTCGGCACCAACGCGGCTGCCATCCCGTGGTTGTCCACCGCCGGCGCCCCGCTCGGCTTCTGGTGCGTCTTCGAGCCGTCTCGCCGCGACGCGCTCGACCGACTCGACGTCCGCGACGCCGCTTTCCCGCCGCTCAAACTTTGACTGACCCTCATTTTTCTTCCCACTCCTCGCAGAGCGACGATTTTGCGTTCTCCCTAGTCGCGTTTTAATCGGAACGTTCCAACAAAATAAAATATCCGCGTCGCCGCGCTCGCCCGCCCGCGCGCGGCGACGTTCGCCGCACTCGACCGCGCGCCGAGCCTCGCCGCGCGTCGCCGCGCGACGCGCGCCCGTCGATGTCCCTCGCGCGTCGCGCCGCGCCCTCGCGCGCGGTACCGTCGACGTCGACCGCGCACCGTTCGAAACCACCGCGCGCGTCGAGCCGATGCCGCGCGCGCGCCGACGCGGACCACGCGCCGCGAGGCACGATCGCCGACGCCGCGCGCATGGTCTTGCACACGAAGCGCGGCCGCGCGATCGCGATCGCGGTGTCGAAGACGCCGCGGGAGACGTTCGCGGTGACGGCGACGCTCGAGCGGGACGGGACGCGGGCGACGACGCCGACGCGGGAAAGCTTGGCGGCGCTGAAGATGCACTTTGGACTGACGAGAGAGTCCGTGCGGGAGTGGATGTGCTTGGAAGATTTGCCGGAGGGCGCGGTGTACGATGAGAAGACGGAGGCGACGAGGATTGGGTTCGACGCGGAGACGCGGTCGGCGACGGTGGAGGTGCCCGAGTACGCGGCGCCGGCGAGTCTAGATTTCGTGCTTTACGACGAACGCACGCGCACGTACGACGAACCGAGCGGTGGGTGGGGTGGATCGGCGTTTTCGGTGCCGATCGGGATCGGATGTGGACACGCACGCGAGCTCGGGGCGTCGGTGCTGACGCGAGACGAAGCCGCGGGATCGGGCGAGTTCAACGTCGCCGTGCTTTCGCGTCACGCCACCGCGTGCACGCTCGTGCTTCAGTACGGGGAGAACACGCTAGAGCTGGCGTTGAATCCGATCTCACATCGCACGGGGAACGTGTGGCACGTGAGTGTGCCTTTCGGTGGACCGAGCGACGTTTTACACGCGCCGACTCGGGAGGACGACGTGACGTACGGCTTTCGGTTTGAGGGCGACCCCGAAGGGCGCGCGGGGTCGCGTTTTTTTCCGGCGCAAGTCCTTTTTGATCCACGCGCGCTCGAAGTTGTGCGTCCTCTGAACGAGATGGACGAGCCAACGCCGACGCCGCGCTACATGGGATCGCTCGCCGCCGTTTTAGAGCGACGCGCCGTGGGCGACGCGAACCTCGCGCCCGCGGCCTCGGATGCGCAAGCGATCGCGTTGAACGTCGACTTGGCGTCATTAACCGTGGAAGGGACGCTTCAAGCGGCGGCAGCTGAGCTTCAGCGCTTGCGATCGACCATGCACTTCACCGCCGTCGCGCTCGCGCCGATTCAGACGCGCTCGGCGGATGGAGACGCAAACGCGCCGGTGAGCTTTTTCGCCATCGATCCGAAGTTTGGCACGCGCGCCGATCTTCGTGCTTTTGTGGCGACGATGAAGTCTATCGGCGTGGATGTGTGGATGCGATTCGTGCTGACGCAGACGGGTGAGGGCACGGATGCGTCGCCGCGTAGCGAAAGTCTTCGTGGCATCGACGCCGCGACGTACTTCCAGCTCGGTTCTAGCGGTGGCTTAGACTCTGCTGGTGTGCCCATGACGACGGCACTGAACCCTTGCTCGGCACCGACGATCTCTCTACTAGTCGACGCGCTTCGAACGTTCACATTATACGACGGTGTGTCGAGTTTCATAATAGAAACTGGCGGCGGCATCGTGCGAGGACCGCTCGGCCGCTCGCCACTTTTGGAAACGCTCGCGTACGACGCCGTGATCGGGAACGCCCCAAAAAAGCTGTATCTCACGCCGAGCGCAGATGAATGTGGAGCGATGCCTTCGTGGGGTGTCATCGGCGAGATCAATGCAAAATACTCTCGAGGCGTCGAAAACTTTTTCCGCGGCGCGCCAGGTATGTTGAACGAAATGGCGCTCCGTCTCGGTGGCTCACCGGACATTTTCCGGAGTAATCGTGACGCGCGATACGGATTGAACAATTTTTTAAGGCCCGCGCCGAGCTGTTCGATTCCGCCGACGTGTGCGATTCCAAAAACCACCACCGCGGATCCGACGGAGACGAGCGATCCGATCGCTCGAGCCGAGCTCGCCGCACTGTTCACCTCCACCGGCGGCATCCTCATCAACGTCCACGCCCTCAACCCTACGCTTCAGCCGCTTGCGTCACAGCTCTCGCAATTCCGCGCGAGCCGAATCGACCTCTTCACCGACGAATTCGCCTTTGACGGCGTACGATGGATCGACCCGTTCACCGGCGCCGCGCCGTCTTTCGACGACGTTTCCGCCGCGCCGTGCTTAACCTGTCTCCGTCGCGATCTCACCGGCCGCAATCGCGACGTTTGGATCGCTTACAACGGTTCCATCGCCGCCTTCTCCACCAACCTCCCGTCTCCATCGCCGGGCTTCCGATGGATTCGCCGTTTCGACACCTCCCTCGCCGCGAGCGACGCCGCCGAGCCGACGCCGCTCGTCGCGCAGTCGTACTCCGTCGCTCCCGCGTCGGTATCCGTGTGCGAGCTCGTCGAGCTCGCCAAGGCTTAGCCGCGCGCCGCGCGCGCGCGCGTCACCGCCTCTTCGCGCGAGGTTTTGTTTTAGTAACGCCCGCTCGCGCCCCATCCATCAAAAAAATCTCAGCGAAAGAAAGATCTCTTCGAGTGACGACGACGCATCAAAAGACGACGCGCCGCGCGCGCCGTCGACGCCCGCGGTCGAGCGCGCGAGAGAAAAACAAACCCGCCTCGTCGCGGCGCGAACCGCGCGCGCGCGCCCGCTCGCGCGCGCGCTCGACGTCGTCGAGGACATCGCGCCGCCGCCATCGACGCCGTCGACGCGAACGCTCGAACGCGCGCGCGCGATGTCCATCACGCTCGAAAACAAGGGCTCGCTCCGCGCGTTCCCGTCCGTGGCGAGCATGTCCAACATGTCGGAGATGTCCGCGGCGAGCGTGGAGACGCAGGACGAGCGGTCGGCGGATGAGGTGCGCGAGGCGAAGGAGGCGACGCTCGCGAGCGACCGCGGCGAGTTCATCGAGGGCGTCGAACAAGGGAAATTCGTCGGGACGAAGATCGCGAACGCACTGGGGGACGTGGCGGGGGAGGTGCGGGAGGCGGCGCTGTCGGTGGGACGAGCGGCGCTGTCGGATTTGACGGATAAGGCGCGGGGAGCGGCGTGCGCGGAGGCGCTTTTGGGGTATTTGACCGGACAAGGGGCGTGCGAACCGATGAGTCACGGCGAGGATAACACGCACGGAGCGGCGATTGCGTTGTACGCACACGCGGCGCAGCTGTTTTACGACGATGCGGGGAAGGTTGAGGCGATTAAGAGAATCGTGGAGGCGCTGCGAAGCGTGCGGGACGCGGGCGCGTTCATCGGCGCCCGAGCGATCGGTAACTTGGCTGCGGACGTCCGTGAAGCCGCGATCGCGATGCTCGGCGAATTGAAGTCCAAGGCGTTGACCGGGGCAGACATCGCCGAGCGAAGGCAAGGCGCGGCGGCCATGGCTGGGATTTGCAAGGGGGTCGGCGTCGCCGCGCTCGCGGACTTACACGTCGTGGATGAGATTAAAAAGGCTATCGAGGATAAAAAGGATCCCGTCGCTCGCGCAGGGGCGTTGTTGACGTACGCGCACATGTGTCGAACCGCTGGTCGTGGATTTGAGCCGTACGCCATCGGTGAAGCTCCCATCGTTTTCACGTTGCTCGGTGATAGAAATGCCGATGTTCGCGAGGCGGCGAATTTGGCGCAGGCTGCCGTCGTCAAGGCGTTGCCTTTGACGGCGATGAAGCTTTTATCTCCGGCATTAAATGCTGGCATGCAGCACAAGGACTGGCAGAGTAAGCTCGGCTCGTTACACATCATGGGCGACCTCGCGAACAGAGTGCCGCAATCGTTCATGCGAGCCATTCCGGATCTGTTCCCGTCGTTTTTGGACACTCTATTCGATACGCACCCGAAAGTTTCTGCGCTTTGTGAAGAAATTCTTCCCAGTATTTGCTGTTGCGTAAAAAATGCGGAGGTTTTGGGCATGATGGACCTCGTATTGAGTGCGATTCGCACACCGCAAAAAGCCACCGAGGACTGCTTGGACAAGCTTATGGAGACGACATTCGTGAACTCCATGGACGCCCCGTCCTTGGCTGTGATTTTGCCCGTCATCTTGCGCGGCCTGCGTGAGCGAACGAAAGAGCTCAAGCAAAAGGCTGCAACGACTTTCGGAAACATTTGCGCTTTGGTCGACGACCCTCGCGATTTGCTCCCGTTTATTCCGGTGTTGTTGCCCGAGTTGGAAAAGGCTGAAGAGCACTCGCATCCAGACTTGCGCGAAGCCGCGACGCGCGCAAAAACGAGTTTGATGAAAGGTATCGACGCGAGCCAGTCCGAGGAGCGCAAGGTTGCGTCGAATATCGTGAAGGAGGCCATCAATGGCGCCGGCGTCAATGTTGACGTCGAGACGCAGTCGTATGCGGCCGCGCTCGGCGGTTGGGTCATGGATTCCGCCCCGTTGCGCATTCCTCCCTCCATCTTATCGAATGACATCAAGCGTGAGCTCACTCCGGTGCTCGAAAGCGCGTTCGAAGGGAACATTCAAGCCATTGAAAAGATTGCCAATGTATCCGTGATGGCATACAAGGGCCTCGACGAATCAGCCCTGCTCGACGAAAGCACGAAGGATTACATCGTCGATCTTCAAGGCATTATTTTAGCCTTTGCCGGTCGCGTGTTACTTCAACGCACGAATTTCACCCTCGAACGTGGTCGCACGTACGGCATCGTAGGTCAAAATGGTACCGGTAAGACGACACTTTTGAATCGCGTCGCGGCGAAGGATATCGCTGGTTTCCCGGAGGACGTCTCTGTATACTACATTCAGCACGAAATTATGAGTGATAAGGAAGAAACGATCGTCGACTTCATGGTTCAAATGGTACCTGAAGGTGTCACACGAGACACCGTCGTCAACACTCTCAAAGAGGTTGGTTTCGACGACGAAAAGATGGCTGCCACTATTCAATCCCTCTCTGGCGGGTGGCGTATGAAACTCGCCATCGCGCGCGCCATGTTGTGGGACGCCGATGTTCTCTTGTTGGATGAGCCAACAAACCACTTGGACACGAGTGCTATCGCGTGGTTGACCAACTATTTGAAGTCCTTAACGAACACCACCATCTGCCTCGTGTCGCACGACTACGACTTCCTGGCCGAGGTGCTGACGGACGTCATTCACTTGAGTGAAAAGACGCTCACATACTATCCCATGAGCTTCCGCGATTTCCAGTCGTTGAAACCTGAAATCGTCGCCGCGTTGCCGAGCAGCGACAATGCGATCGCTAAGCAGTCAAACATCGAAGGTGGCTCTGCCGACGGAGCGAAAGAGGCGAAAAAAGAGAGCGGCTTTGCCATCGACCAAATCGGCGACGACCAGCCGTCGCACATCAAACCGATTCGATTCCCCGAACCGGGTGATTTGGAGGGCGTCAAGTCTCGCGCAAAATGTGTCATGTACATGAAAGAGGTATCGTTCGGCTATCCAGGAACTTCAAAGAAGATTCTCAACGGTGCTACCGTGAAAATTACGCAAAACTCTCGAGCGGCGCTCGTGGGCCTCAACGGCGCCGGTAAGACGACGCTTTTGAAGTTACTCATCGGCGCACTTCAAATCGATGAAGGTGTCGGGGAAGTCTGGCGCCACCACAACTTGCGACTGTCCTACATCGCGCAACACTCCATGCAGCACTTGGAAGAGTCTTTGGAGAACACGCCGTTGGAGTACTTGCAAAACCGCTTCTACAATGGTCGCGATAAAGAAATCGCCAAGCGCGCCTCGCACAACTTGAGCAAGGACGAGCTCGCAACATCGCAAGAGCGTGGTAACATCATGGATGTCATTGGTCGCGTGATGCGAGGTAAACATCTGTTTTACGAAGTGCGCCGCGCTGGACGCGAAGAAAACGACACCGATTGGGAAATGATGAGTTCGTTAGAGCGCAAGGATCCGTACGTGATGAAGATGGTGCGTAACTTTGACGAAAAGCTCAAGGCGATGCAATCGGGTATGGATTTACGACCGCTCACCAAAGAAGAAGTGCGCATTCACTTGGAAAACTTTGGTATTGATCAAGATTTGGCCATGGGGAAAATCAAGCGCATGTCCGGCGGGCAAAAGAGTCGACTCGTCCTCGCCGCGGCCATGTGGACGAATCCACACATCATCGCTCTTGATGAGCCGACAAACTACTTAGATAACGATACCTTAGCTGCGTTGACCAAGGCGCTCATTGATTTCAAGGGTGGGGTGATTACGATTTCCCACAACGAGCCGTTCGTGAACGCCGTGTGTGACGAATTGTGGCGAGTCGGCGACGGAGTCGTCGTGACGGAGCCTGTAGCGGGTAAGGCGCCGAAGAAACTTTCTGTGGCTGAACGACGGGCTCTCAAAGCCGGCATCGACGCCGAGGAGGCGACGATGAAAGAAGCACAGAACAACAAAAAACTCACCGCCAAGGAAAAGAAGGAAGCGGCGGCGGCGAAGAAGGCAGCTGCCGGTCCGGTCAAGGATCTGTACGGTCGCGGCAAATAACATTCTTTCAGCTTTTAATTCGAATTGCACTCTCAACAAACTATTTTCTACACAGTCGTCGCTCCCTCGTTGGTGACGACCTCTTTTTCTACAAACTCAAGGATATCGTTCGACGTGATGTTGTCCTGAATTGATTTCCACGTCTTTTCGTAAGTGGTGATGAAATTCGGCGTATCTTTATCCGACCTCGTACGCAAGAAAACCCACGTTTTTTCATTCATATCCCACGTGCACTCGACGATTTTACCATCCAAGCTTTCGAGTGGATCCGTGCGTGTGACAAAATCGTCCTCGAGGCGGGCGAGCGCGCCGCCTTTTTGACCCACAAAGAGCAAACCTTTATCTCGCGATACGCGCAAGAGAAAGTCGACCGAGTTCAACTCTGGAAACTTCCACTTGAGCAGTGCTTCGTACGTTTGCGGGACGTACGGCACATTTGAGGGTTGGAAAATCAATCCATCGCTTTCGTGCGACAGGGCGGGAATGAACTTTTCGATGAATGAGCGCGCAAAATTCAGCGGGAAAAATTCCTTTGTGCGAACAGAAAACGGTTCTTTATGCGCGGCGTAAGCTCCACTCGGACCCGCCTGCGCGAGAAACGCCTTTCTCGGTTCGACGACGAACTCACGCACAATGTTCAATCGCTCCAAGAACGGACGTTGCGTCACGCGTTCGCCGTTGATAGCCATCAAATCGTACGCTAGATACCGGCGCGTCTGCTTCTTCGTCTGAGGATCGGTGTCGACGACCATCTCGCCATCCATCAACGTACAGTGGTGTACGTTGGTTCCAAACTTTTTGTGCGGTAAAGGAAATCGCATTTGCACGCGGCGAATAGCGAATTTTCTATCGATCAAGTACGTGCCATCGCGCATAAGCATTAATAAATAACGCGTCCCGTCCGCCTTCCACGTCACGCTGTATGGTTCACGTTTCAAGAGCTCCATGTTGTTGCGACTCAGACTCACCGGCTGTGATCCAGGAAAGTTATCAACGCGTCCTGAGGCCCCATCGTCTGACATGACCGCCCACACGCAAAGCTTTCGAATCTCGTGCGCCATTTCCTCGTACACCTCCTCGCCGACGACGTCTTCGTGATGCATCGATCCCGCATCACTCTCGACCTCCGCAATCTCCATCGCGCGCTGCAACGCTCTGCGCGTCCCCGGTATCGGTGCTCGACTGTGCGCTAACGTCTTCTTATACGTCAAATTCACCCTCGGATCGAACAGATCTCCCGCCGGTATCTTGTCGTCCGTCAGCGGCGGCGCGTCGCTCAAATCGTCGCTCTTCCACGCCGGCACTTTCGGATCCTTCGTCGTGCTAAACCTCCGTTCGAGATAATAATCAAACAAGCTCTCCAAGTACTCGCTCTTGTATATTCCCGGCGGTCGCACTTTCGCGAACTCCGTCACCCACTTATTCAACTCGGGCCAGCCTCGCGCGCGCTGACAATAATGCGTCAACATCGCGCCCGTTCGATTAAACCCGTGCGTACAGTGCACCAATATCGTCGGCGCATACCCTTGTCTCGCCTTTTCCTGCCATCCCGGATCGCTCGCCATCTCCGCCGCGCATCTTTGCACCGCGTACACGAATTCGCTCACCTCCCGCGGCGCCGGCGCGCCGTCCCGTCCCGCGCACCGAATCTTATACACCCTCACCCCGTACTTTTCGAAGTCGCTCGCGTCGTAATACCTCGACGTGTTCGTGAGATCGATCACCATCGCCACCGCGCGTCCTTTGCTCTGCGCCAGCGCCAGCGCGTCGTCGGGCGTGTACCAATCCTCTCTCGGGACGTCGGCGTAGAATTGCTCCCTCAGCGGCGCCTTGGACGCGAGAAACATCCCCGCGAACGGTTCGGACATGCGCGGGCACGCCGTCCATCCCTCGGGCGTCGCCCACGCGCCGCGCGGGCCGTCGTCGGGCATTCGTGAGGCGCGAAGTGACGCGCGGACCGTCGCCGCGCCAGTCCGCGACGCTCGCGATGACGTTCGCGTTCGCGCCGAGCGCCGCGAACGCCTCGCGCGCGCGCGCGCGGTGCGGGACGATCGCGCACGGCGACGGCGCGCGCACGCCGACGCCGACGGCGCTCGCGCCGACGTCCAAGGGCGAACACGCGACGCTCACGAAGGATGTTTTGGACGACGTCGAGACGCGATTGCGCGCCGCGCTGCGCGCGCGGCGACGCGCGAACGACGACGGGACGAGCGATGAGGGGTGTTTATTCGGATGCGCGCTCGTCGGCGCGCACTTCGCGAGGAAGACGAAGCGCGGGACGAAGCGGAAGCGCGACGGCGACGAAGCCGAAGGCGAAGAAGCCGAGGGCGACGAGGCGGCGTGTCCGCCGCCGCGGCGATTAACGCTCGGACACTACAGGGATTCTATGTACTTTGGTATGAATGCGCAGAATCGCTCGGGTGCGGACGCGTTGGCGTGCGAGACGCCGTATGGGCAGAGGAGTTTGGACGCGCGCGAGTACGCGAGGATTTGGCGGTCGGGCGCGGCGCACGCGGCGGTTTCGTTGGCGGATGAACACGGAGGGTGGGAGAGCGCGAAGAAGAGTAAGACAGCGGCGATACGTACGTGTGCATGGCTGGATGCGTGCGCGAAAGAGGCGAAATCATTGGGGTTGCCGTTGTTTGGGGCGTTGACGGGGGGCGAACACGCGGAGGTGCGCGAGGAGTGTTCGCGTCGAGTGGCGGAACGGGATGATGACGTCGTGGGGTACGCGCTGAGCGGGTTCTTCGCCGGTGAAGACGTCAGTACGCGAGGAGCGTGCATAGAGGCGTCGTTGAAGCACATCCCGAGCGAGAAACCGCGCTATTTGTCGGGGACGACGACGGTGGAAGACATCGTGGACAACATCGACAGAGGCGTCGACGTGTTCGACGCGAGTTGGGCGAGCGAAACTGCGCAACGCGGGCGCGCGTTTTGTTTCCCAGTCGATGAAGAAGATGATGAGATGGAAGCAGAAGACGCCGAATCGCGCGCGACGTCGGGGAGCGACGCGTATTCCATCAACATTTGGTCGACGTCGTACAAGACGGATTTCACCCCGTTCATTCGCGGAGACCGCTGTCGCTGCCCCGCGTGCGCCGAGCACACTCGGGCCTACGTGCATCACTTATTACAAGCGCACGAGATGACCGCGGACGTCTTGCTCGAGGCGCATAACCTATATCACATCGCCGCGTTCTTTGCCGCGGCGAGACGCGCGATTCGGTGCGGTCGGTGGCAAGAATTTGCCGCCTTCCACCGCGCGTACGCCCAGCGCGCGCGCGAAACGTAGTGTTAGACATAGTTATAGCATATGATTCTTCGCGTTTGCTCGAAGCGCGCGCGCGCGACTCCGATGAAAACATTCAAAGCGCTCGCGCGTCCCGGTCGCCGCCTTCCGCAGTCCTCGACGCCCCTGATGCGCACCGTCGACGCCAAACCCGCCGTTCTCGCACGTTGGCGCCGCCCATCGCCTCGAACGTCGTCGCGCGCCGCGTCATCGCGCGATCCGAGCGACGCGCGACCTGCAATTTTGGGTTTCGGCAGCGCCGGCATAGACTACATAGCCAAACTCGACGGCGCTTTCCCGACGCCTGACGCCAAAACGCGCGCGTCCGAGCTCGAAATCGTGGGCGGAGGGAACTGCGCGAACGCGCTCGTCGCCGCTTCGCGCCTGGGCGCGCGCACGGCGCTGGTCTCGAAAGTGGGAACCGACGCGGTGGGAACGCAGATTTTGACAGAGCTGGGCGAACGCGAAGGCGTCGACGTGTCTCACGTCGTACGACGCGGGAACAGGTCGCCTTTCACGTACATCATGGTCACGTCGTCGTCAAACGGAGATGGAGAGTCCACGCGAACGTGCGTGCACACGCCTGGGGAGACGTTGGAGGTGGAAGAGTTGGGCGACGTCGCCGCGCTGCTGGAAGCTTGCCGGCCGGATGTGGTCTTCTTCGATGGACGACTCACGGAGAGCGCTATCGCGCTCGCGCGCGTCGCGGAAACGCGTGGAATTAGGGTGCTCGTCGAGTGTGAACGATTGAGAGATGGACTAGACGAACTTGTGCGGCTTGCGGATGTCGTGGTGACGTCGAAGAATTACCCGCTTGATAGATTTACGGAGACGAAGACGCTAGGAGACGCGATGACAGAAATGTTTGCGTGTTTGCCGAAGGCAAAAGTGATGGTGACGACGCTCGGCGCGCGAGGGGCAGTAGCTTTGGTACGAGATGGTGTCGAAACTCCGGAAGTGGGGGAAGGGACGGCGTTGGATGACGTCGTGTGGAGATTGGAGAACGCGGCCCTCCGCGGCGATGACGAGACGCCCGGACCGAGCGTGGAGACGGAATCCTTGGTAATCCGAGACGCAAGCGGCGAACGACGTTTCAAGGCAAAAGTTGTGTTCACGCCGGCGAAACGTTTGACGGACAACCAAGTGGTCGACACCACCGGGGCAGGCGACGCGTTCATAGGCACGCTCGCAATGTCGGCGTGCTCGGAGGATTTCAACGTCGCCAGCGCGATGCGCCTTGGCGCATACGTTGCGGCGACGAAATGCGGTGGCATTGGAGCGCGAAGCGCATTGCCGCATCGCAAAGATATTCCAGAATCATTATTTGAAGAATATCCGCTCAAGTCGGCGTCGTCGCGCCGAGCGGCAATTTTCTCACTCGTCCTCGCTGGCCTATCCTCGCTCGCCGAACCCGCGACTGCGGCGGACGAAGTGGACACGAAGAAACTTACCGAACTCTTCAACCGAGCCATGCAAGCGACAACGTATGAAGAGAGTGAAGCAATCTGGACCAAGGCGATAGAGCTCTCGCCCGAGGGTTCGCGCGCGCGGAGTGCGGCGTTTTCGAACCGTGGCACGCTTCGACTGCAGTATCAGGAATGGCAGGGCGCGGTGGACGATCTCCAAGCAAGCGTAGACCTCGACGGGAATAATCCCGATCCGCTGTCGTTGAATAATCTCGGCAACGCCAAGGGCGCGCTCAATCAGTGGGACTCCGCGATGGCAGATTTTCTGGAAGCGTCGAGGACGGAGGACATGCGAGCCATCGCGCTGGCAAACTACGCGTTGGCGGCGTTTCAGACCGAGCGCGATGATTTGGCGATAACCACGGCTCGAAAGCTTTTGAGAAGAGATCCAGAATTTTTAGACATGCGCGCCGCTTTATCGGCGTTCCTTTGGAGTGAAGGTCGTTTCGACGACGCCGAGGCGGAGTGGACTTTTCTGTGTAAGAGTGGACGCGGTTTCGGCGCCAAGCGTTCAGCGGAAGAGAAACGCGATGCCGGCGCCATCGCGTACGGCTTCGAGCTCTTCACGCAGTCTGCAAATCAAATCGTCGCCGAACTAGACGGTGGTGTCAAAGACGCCGGTTTAGACACGCCGTGTCGGCTGTACAAGACGACCGACACGGTGGCCAACCGCTGGCCTCCGCGCGCCACCGCCGCGTTGGATGCCTTCTTACGCGTCCGAGGCGACGGCCAAGCACTCGATTACGACGGTCGCGTGAAGACGTTCAATTTTAGGCATTAATTTACGAATTTCATAGACGCGCTCGTGAACGCAGTTCATTCTCGACGACTCGTCGTCGCGCTCGCGTCCCGCGCGGCGCGGCGTCCCGCGCCTCAGTGTCCCGCGCGCCTCCGTCCCCATCATGCGCGCGCTTCGCGCGCTCTCGCGCGCCGTGGACCCCACGCGCGCGTTCGCGTCGCTCGAATCGTGTTCGACGTCCCGCGCGCGCGCGCGCGCGACGCAAAGCGACGCGAACCTTCCCGTCAAGACGCCCAAGCCCAAACGAGACATGACCAACGCCGTCGTCGTCGAGTCCATCCGCCGCAAGAAACTCGCCAAGGGCATCGTCGACGCGCGCTTACCTCCGCCCGCGCTGTGCCCGACGTGCGAGCGGCGGTTTTGCCGATGCGAGGACCGCGCGCCGGAGCCTCCGCGCGCGCCGCTGGAGAGCGACTGCTGCGCGAGCGAACCGGCGTGTAAATTCTGCGTCAAGGTCGTCTACGAGGAGTTATTAGCGGAGTACGAGGCGGCGATGACGAAACGTCACGCGTGAGCGTCGTCTCGAGGCGCCGTTCCGCGGCGGCGCGTAGGTAGCGTTGTACATGTACATTATAGTTTCTAGCCTAGCGCCTAGCGCTCGCGCCGTCGAGTCGGCGAAATCGAGCGCGCGTTCGTCACGCGCGCGCCACGCGCGCGCTCGCGTGCGCCTCGTCCGCCCCGATCGGTTTCAATCGCACGCTGATTCGCAACGAACACCCACCGCACTCCAACACGCACTCGTCGTGCAACTCGCGACGCAATCGTTGCAACTCCGCCACCGGTATCTCGTACGCGTCGCCGCACCGACACGCGCGCGCGTACGCGTCCACGCCTCCCGACGCCCCGCGCTCGCCCTCGCGCCCCATCATCACGCACACCACGTCCATCTCCTCCGCGTCGATCGTCTCCGCGAGCGGTCGCGCGCGCCTCGACGCGAGCGCGGCGTCGTATCGCTTCCGCGCCGTCGCGTCCACGAGGCAGTCGTACGCGCGTTTGAGCTCGAGAAACGCGCGCGCGTCGCCGCGCGCGCGATCGGGGTGCGCGCGGAGCGCCGCGCGCTTGTACGCGTCGCGCACCTGCGCGGCGTCGGCGGACGAGGGGACGCCGAGGGTGGCGTAGTGATCCATGAAGTGCGGCGACGCGACGCCGAGCGGCGAAGGCGACGCGGCGAGCGGCGAACGCGGCGACGCGGCGCGGGCGAGCGCGCGCGCGGCGAGCGCGCGAATGATTTACATGGATAATTTACAACGATCGCGGCGATGGAAACGTCACGGCTCGATGTCCTCGCGCGAGGCCGTCGTCGACGCGACGACCTAACTCGGCGTCGATCGAAGCGTCGAGGTGACGGCGACGATCAAACGTTCGAGGGAATCCACGGTTTGATCGCTCGCGGCGTCGTCGCCGCTCTTCATCGCGGCGCACGCGTCCGTCATCGTCGTCGTGTGTCGTCGCGCGATGTCGAGAACTGGGGATTTCAATTCGACCTCGGCGTCGCCGGCGAAGAGCGTTCTGACGGCGTCGGCGGTGCGAAGCATGAATTCGGCGGCGACGTCCACGTCGACTTCTTCGGGAGATTGTCGAAGAGGCATGTCGTTCCAATCTTCGATCAACGTTCGAAACGACTTACTCATCAATTCGAACGCTTCTGCGGCGAATTTACGAGCATCATCGATAGAATCTCTTCGGCGCTCGATTTCGGCTTCGACGATTTCGTGCGCGAGTACCCATCCCGTGAGTGTCGTCTTCCCGCGCTGCGCGAGCGTTCTCGTCGGCGAAGACGCGCTTCTGTCAAAGAGTCCGCCAAACGTTAACGCGATATAGACTCCGCTCCTCGTAAGGTCTGCCGCACACAAAGTTTCCGCGACGGCGCGTACGAGAGCGTCGGCGGCGGCGCCGTCGGCGAAACGTCCCAAATGCGCGCTCGGCGACTCGATCGTCGTTAACGCGCGTTTCGCCAAAGCCACGCGCGTCGCTCCAGGTGTTACTGCGCACGTTGCGTCTATGAACGCAACAGCACATTGGGGTGCGATGCGATATAGCAAGTGCGTGGTGGCTTCAAACGGGGCGAACGCGACGGTCGCCGGCGCCGGCGTCTCTGACGCGTCGACTCGCGACGCCATGGCGGTGACGAGCTCTTCAATCGCGACCTTCGCATCTGATTCATCTTCTTGCGGAAACAATAATGGTTTATCGCCCCACACCGCATCTATCAAGGTTGCGAGCGCGGCGCCGTCGCGAAACGCCAGCAACGCGCGCGCGCCGACCCAAGCGTACGCGGGTAAATTCTCTCCGCGCGAAGATTCGAGCTCGCGCACGAGCCCTGAGAGATGCACGTCGTCGCTGATCACACTGTCCCTTTGAGACGCGCCGCCCGTTGCGCGCAATGCGTCCCAGTCCGTGAGAAGAATATCCCGCGCTTCGTGGACGCTCGCGCTAGCTTGACGCGAGAACGCTTCGCAATCCGCCGACGCTCGCTCGAGCGTCTCTAAAGCTTCGCGCACGGCAAAGTTCCATCTCGCCGCGGCGACTTCATCAAATCGACCGTCGAGCCTCGCCTTGAGAAGGAGCGCCGGCGCGATCGCACACGATGCTCTGACGTCTCTGGAACGCGTCGCCAATCGCGCGTCTCTCTTTGTCTTAAACGCCTCCGTCGCCGTCTCCACCTCGCGTCGCACGGTGATTAAAGCGCGAGCGAGAGCCTCCGTCGACGCGCCGTACATCTCTACGTCGGCTAGAACTTTGTCGATATGCTCCAGGTCGTACAGAGTCGTCGACATCAGTATGGGTTCCACCACTTTCGACAACGCGCTCGGGACGTGCAGCGAACACCGGAACACGGGCGCGAGCGCGCCCGGCGAGTACGCTCGCGCATACATACCGGCGACGCCTCCGTTGACGAGTTCAAACGCGTGCTCTTGCGAAGAAATCGTCGCGTGCGATTCGCTCGCGGCGCGCGGCAATTCAGGCAGCGTCGCGGAATCGACCAACGCGCCCGTGCTCGCGTGAAACACGCGAATCAACCGTCGCTCCGACGCGGCGTCGAACGAGGCGACCCACAAAAACGCACCGTGTCGCGCGATGCTCATCGCGCGCTCACCCGCGCGCATCTCTTGACCGTCTTCATCCTCCTTCGTCGCCGAAACGCGCCCGAACGCGCACACCTCCTCCACCGCGTGCGCGACGTCGTCGTCGTCGCGTCGCTCGCCCGGCGCGCCGAGCGCCGGCAGCACCACAAACGCCCTTTCCGCGTCGACGTCCGCGCACACGAGCGCGCGATCCGGAAACGACACGCTCGTCAACAGCGCCCTCGACGGTCCACTCCCACCATCCATCCCGCCGTCGCGCGTCGCCCCTCGCGCGTCGACGCGCGCCGTCGCTCGCCGCAATCGACAATTCCACCTATAAAGCGCCCCACTTCGCGTCGTCACCCAAAAATCCTCCCCTCCCGCGCTCACCACCCCCACCAACCCCTCATACGTCGCGCTCGCCACCGTTTCTCCCGCGTTCGCGCTCGCCGCCCCCCCCACCACTCGCACCGCCACCCGTCCCGCGTCGCCGTCGCCCGCCGCGCTCGCCGTCGCCGCGTACGTCGTCCCATCGCTCCCCTCGCACGCGCACATCCCGAAGCAGTCCCCGACCCGCGCGCCGCTTTCCCCCGTCCCATCTCGCGCCGCTTTCGTCCCCTCCGCGACGATCGGCGGCGCGCCCGCGTACGGCGGCGTCGTCGTCCCGCGCAGCGCGCCGCCGCCGTCGCGTCGCCACGCCGCGATCGCGCCGTCCCGCCTCGCCGCGATCGCGCCGTCGCGCGTGCTCGCCAAGCGCGCGCACGGCGACGCACCGAAAAACGCGACGTGTCGCGTCGTCCACCCGTCGTCGTCGTCGTCGTCGTCGTCGAGCGTCGCGCGTCGTGTCGATTCGACGCGCCTTTCGAGCGTCGCGACGACGCGTCCGCCGTCGCCGGCGCAGACGAGCGCGCGGGCGTCGGCGAGCGCGACGAGGGCGTCGCCGCAGTCCGGCGGCGGGCGACGGCGCGACGCGACGGCGTCGACGACGAGCGGCATCGCGTCGCGCTGTGGCGTCGGGGTGAAATATCTTTCGTCACACTGTTTGCGCATACGAGGTGGTTTGGTACGTGTCGTCACACTGTTTGCGCATACGAGGCGGTTTGAAACGGACGCGCGATCGACGTCGCGGCGGCACAGCGCGCGCGCGACGCGGAGGACGACGCGCGACGCCGAGGATACGCGCGCGATAAATCGCGCGCGCGTCGAGCGTCGACGCGCGATCGTCGCGGCGTCCGCGGCGAGAGGAATCGCGCTTCGAAGGATTGATTTAATTAATTCAAACGAAGAAACGGTTCGAACGACGCGACGACGCGCGAGGACGCGACGACGCGACGACGCGCGAACGCGAGGACGCGAGGACGCGAGGACGACGACGACGCGGATGTCGACGCGCGCGCGCGCGGCGGGACGAGCGAGCGCGGCGCGGCGGGACGACGCGGGGACGACGCGCGCGGCGACGACGCTCGCGCGCTTCGTCGTTCGCGACGACGGCGCGCGGCGCGCGGAGGAGGAACGCGCGCGGAAACGGGCGGAGATGGTGCGGTATAGACGCGCGCTGGACGCGCAGATGGCGGAGATGGCGCGAGGACGGGCGCGGGAGGCGGCGCGGGAGGCGAGCGAGCGGGACGCGCGGCGGCGGCGAGACGGCGGCGAGACGGCGAACCGGGAGACGGCGGAGGAGCTGGCGCGGCGGCGGGACGAGTACGTCGCCGCGCTGGATAGACAGGTGGCGGAGCGGCGCGAACGCGAGAGGAAAAGGCGCGAGGAGGAGGAGAGACGGGACAGAGAGGAAAACGAGCGCATTCGGCGACACGTCGAAGAGGAGCGAGCGATTTTACGCGAGAAACGCGCGATGATGGCCGCGCGGGCGGCCGCGCTCGGTGACGATGAGGGCGATGACGACGATAAGACGCGAAGAAGACGAGCGAATAGGATCACGCACTCGCCGCCGGCGTCGCCGCGACCGGCTTCGACTTCGGCGTCTCCGCGCGCGCCGCCGTCCTTCGTCGCGCCGCGCGCGGCCAGCGTCGACGCCGACGCTGGATACGTCCCGATTCCCGAATTTCCCGAGTTTCCCGAGTTTTCGCAACCGGCGACGACGACGACGGCGTCGTCGAACGAGCGAACACCGCTGACCGACGCCGCGGTGGCGGATTTGACCAACGTCATTCGCGAGCTCGTCGTCGAGCAGCGCGAACTGAAATCTCGCCTCGCGCGCGCCGAAGCCGCGCTGCGCGCGCGAATCGAGTGACCGACTCGAGCGAGCGGTGAGTAATACCGAAGCATTTCTCGCTCGAATTCGCGACATTAAACTCGCCGTCTCGCGTCGCCCGCGCGTCACACCTCGCCTCGGCGGAACGTCCACACCGCGCGCGCGCGTCGGGCCCGATCCCGCGCGCGCGCGGTCGACGATGTCCCGTCGAACGCCCGCACACTATTACGAGAGCATAGACTACGAACTCCCCGCGAACGCGGTCGAAACGCGGAGGATTCGGAATCAGAATGCGCGCGACAATCCAACCACCGGGACACAAAATCAGCCACCGTCGCGCCGCGCGCGCGATAATCCCTACGCGCACGTGGTGTTCTCGAAGTACGCGTTGACGCTCGTCATCGGCGCCGCGGTCGGGGTGACGGCGTGGGCGATCGAGGGAACGACGGGGGAAATCATCTCGATGCAGGCGGCGCTCGTGAGTCGATACTACGGCGACGCGCCGCGGACGACGATGTCGCTGTTTATGATCACGGCGGCGGTGTTGGGGACGCTCGGGGGATGGGTCGCGACGTATTACGCGCCGTTAGCGAGCGGAGGGGGCGTGACGCAGGTGATGGCGAGTTTAAACGGCGCAAACGTGCCGGGATTATTGAGCGGGCGGACGCTCGCGGCGAAAATCGTGGGCACGTGCGGCGGCGTGGGGAGCGCGTTGGCGGTCGGACCCGAAGGGCCGATGGTGCACATCGGCGCTGGGATCGCCAGTGTGTGCGCGTTGTATTGGCCCAGGAAGTTCTTGTGTGGAGATGGATTCTTGGGGGCGAGAGAGGGCGAGGCGGACGCGTCGGCGGCGAGCGAGGACGAGGATTCCGAAGACGAGGATTCCGAGCGATATTCTACGGATGGCGAAGATTCAGACGGTAGTGAATTGCAGTCGACGTTACGGCGGCGAAGGCGGCGACGTCGTCGTGCGTTCGTGCGGTTCGGCGAGTCGGCGAAATTAGACGCCGTGCTGCTCGAGTTGGCGTCGCCGTCGACGCATAGAGAATTCGTCTCCGCTGGCGCCGCCGCCGGATTAGCCGCGGCTTTCGGTGCACCCATCGGAGGAGTTTTGTTTTCTTTTGAAGAAGCGAGCACGTTTTGGAGTCAACGCACGATGTGGCGGTGCTTGATGTGCGCTGCCATCGCGTCCTTCGTGCTCGCGTTGCTCGATTTGCGAGGCAACCCAGGCATGGTGTTCATCACCGGTGACTCGCTTCGACCGACTACGCCGAGGGACTATTTCCACCAACTACCATTCTTTGTTTTAGTAGCTGCCATAGCGGGACTCATGGGGGTGTTGTTCAACCAAATTCAGGCGTGGACGTCGAGGTTTCGTCCGTCTGCGAAGAATAAAGTCGCACGAATGTTTGAGTGCGCCGTCGTCGTTCTCGCCACGGTGGCGCTTCGGTTCGCGGCGGCGGAGTTCGCGGGACACTGCATGGTGCCTCCCGATACCTGGGTGAAAGACGATTTCGGTGTACGATTCAACTGCGCCGAGGGAGAAATTAACGACATCGCTACTGTATTTTTCATTTATCCAGGCCGTTCAATCGGCTGGATGTTCGGCATGGCTGAGCACGTGTGGGGCGAGGCGTACGGGTTCACGGCGCAAGGTTTAGCCATATCCGCGGTGTGTTATCTCGTTATGATGGCGCTAGCGTTCGGCATCGCCGTTCCTGGTGGCTTATTTATGCCGTCGTTGTTCATGGGCGCGTGCACGGGAGGATGCGCGGGGTTAATGCTCAAGGCGTCGTTGCCCGAAGCGTGGGACATCCAACCAGGGCTCTACGCGCTCATCGGTGCCACCTCCGCGCTCGGTGGCGTTTTCCGTTCCTCCGTGTCTCTGGTCGTTATCATGGTCGAGAGCACCAACGGACAGGCTTTCGTGTTCGCCATCATCGTCGCCGTCATCGTGAGTAACGTGGTAGGAAATTACTTCGCGCACGGCATTTACCACGCCGAGTTATCGCGAAGTAAAACTGTGGCCTACCTACCTCGAGATCCTTCGAGAACGCTCGAGGGGAAGACTGCGCGCGATATCATGGCGGTTCCACCCGCGTTTTTACCCGAAGTTGCTTTTAGAGACGACGTCAAGTCGTTGCTCGAGCACACGACTCACAACGGATTCCCAGTCGTCGACGACCGCGGGAAACTCGCCGGTCTCATCTTGCGTTCGCAGCTCGACGTTCTTCTCGCGGCGCCGCCCGAGGAAGCCGCGCCCGGTGCTGACGCTACCAAGCAGGCAAAATTGGACCTTAAAATGCGCACTGCGCATATTCAGCGCGTCACCAAGGGCGCGACGCCCGGCGTCGCCGCTGGACTTCTCGACGAAACCGTCGACGCCATCGAAGTCGAGCGCTTAATGCGCGCCAACGCCACGCCGCGCCGCGGCGCGCTGACAGACCCCGAAAACGATTCCAACGACATCGCGAGCGCATTCGCATCGCCGCAGATCGACATCAAGACGTACATGAACCCGTCGCCGCTCGCCGTGCCTTTGGATTTCCCCGCCGCGCGCGCGCACGGCGTCTTTCTCTCACTCGCGTTGCGCCACCTCATCGTCGTCGACGACGACTACGCCGTGCGCGGCGTCATCACTCGCAAAGATCTAATCGGTTTAAACGCTTGATGGACTAAATTTGTAATTTTAACGCGTTGCCGCGACGTCGCCGCCGCAGTCGCCGCCTCGCGCTCAACCGCCGTTCGGCATGCCGCCGCGACCGGCGTGGACCGACCCCGACGAACGCCCCCAGGACGACGTCTCCGACTCGGACAAACCATCGACGTCGATACACGACGCGCCGAGCGCTCCGGAACCGATCGCGCGCGACGTAAACGACGCGTTTACCACGACAAAAAGTGCAAAGCAAAAGCGTCCCAATTCGGAAGAGAAACCGACGCCGCACGCGCGCCGTAAGCGCCGCAAGGGCCGGCGAGCGACGGATGGGCGAGAAAAGTCGTATAGATACGGCAACTACGATCGATACTACGGCTACCGCGTCGGGGAGACGATGGAGGATCACAGGCTGGAGGCGCTCCGGGACGAGTGGTTTCGAGGGAAGCGCGCGTGCGACGTCGGATGCAACGATGGATTGTTCTCCCTGTCCCTCGTCGGCGCGTTCGCCCCGGCGTCGTGCGTGTGCTTAGACATAGATGGTGATCTCGTGCGAGCGGCGCAGCGGAAACTGGAGGCGTTGCGGAGACACAGCGCGGCGCAGGCGGGCGCGGCGGAGCGCGGCGAAGGCGAAGGCGCGTTGGCGGACGCGGGTCAAGCGTTCGGTGGGGTCGAATTCCGACGAGCGAACGCCGTGGAGTTTGATTTCGGAAACGAAAAGTTCGACGTCATTCTCTTGCTCAGCGTCACGAAGTGGATTCACTTGAATTTCGGCGACGACGGCGTGAAAACCGTCCTTCGCAAGTGTCGCGACGCCCTCGTCCCCGGCGGTTCCCTCATCATCGAACCGCAACCGTGGAAATCGTACAAATCCACGCTGCGCAAAAAGATCAACGGCGTTCCGGTGCTTCCGGACGAGTGCAAGGCGAACTTAGCCGCGATCGAGTTCCGCCCCGACGCGTTCGAGGCGCACCTCCTCGGCCGCGACGGCGGTTTCGCCTCCGCCGAGCGCCTTCGCCCCGCGGGCACCGCCGCGTTCGACCGCGAGATCTTCCGATTCATCAAGCACCACCATTAATCGCGCGCAATTGTCGATCGCATCGCTCCTTCGCTCCTTCGCTCCTTCGCTTCTCGAGCGCGTCCCTCCGCGTCCCTCGCGCGCCCCGTCCCCGTCCCGCCTCGCGTCCGCACTCCGCGCCTCGGTCTCGTCCGAGTCGCCATGTCCGCCATGTCCGCCGCCGAGTACGACGCGCTCATCTATCCCGGCTTCCTCCGTCGCAACGTCGCGCGCTGGAACGACGACGGCAGCGCCGCGCCGCTCAGCCGCAGCAAGGGCCCGCGCAACGAAACCTTCGTCCTGCAGCTGCGCAGCGGCGAGATCGATCAGGACGTCAGCGCGATCGAGGGCGAGGTGCGTCGACGCGATCGTCCGCGACCGCGCGCGACGACGACGACGCGACGCGACGCGACGCGAAAGGTTCTCGGCGCGCGCTCGACGAAGACACTGACCGGGACGCGCGTCCCTCGCGAGCGTCGACGCGCAGCTCGGATTAGCGCTCAAAGGGTTGAAGGGCGCGCGCAAGGGACGCGCGAGCGTGAACGCGGAGTGATGGCGCGCGCGACGTCGGCTTCGGCGCGCGAACGGACGACGCGCGAAGCCGCGAGACGCGCGAAGACGTTTGAGTTTGAGATCGCGCGCCGACGCCGGAGATTCGAGGACGCGCGCGACGATCGACGCGACGAAATCGCGCGTTCCGTGGATTTTGTAAATTATTTTAGAGGTTTTGAGACGTGCGGCGCGCGCGCGCGGCGCGCGGCGTCGAGCGGGCCGCGGCGGCGCGGGTCCGCGCGGCGTCAGAGCGCGCCTCGGCGGCATGCTCCCGCTCGTCGCGCGTCACGCGCGCGTCGCGCGTTCGCTCGAGTCCGACGCGGCCTCGGCGTCGTCGGTCGACGACGACGGCGCGCTCGAGCGCTCGATCGCGCGGAATCGTCGCGAGAGACGCTCGAGGCGGTTGGATGCGGCGATTCGACCGACGTTTTTTGAGCTCATCGCCGCCGAACGGCTCGCTCCGAGCCTCAAGGGCGCGCTGGCGTACGCGTTGGGCACGCTGGCGAACGCCGGCGCGCCCGGGTTCGCGCACTACGCGCTCGACCGCGGCGATGAGGTGTTCGCGGCGTTGACGTTTTTGGCCGAGCTCAAGTCGTTCGCGAGCGGCGACGGGTCGCTCGCGGAGAGCGTGTACGGACTGCAGCGCGTGCCGAGAACGCTGACGGATGCGAGGGTGAGACGCGATGGAAGGTATAGGATCGATGCGTGGCAGCGAATCATGAGCGCGGCGTTGCTGGCGCTCGGGCCGTACGCGCGGAGCAAGGCGGCGGCGCTGCACGAAACGCTCGCGCCCGAGTGTTACTTGGACGCGCGACGACGCGCGCCGCGAGTGTTTGACTCGAATGCGGACGATATGGGGGTGCGTGAGGGCGCGGAGGCGAACGCGGCCGCGGTGGTGGCGGCGAGAAACGCGGAGGGAGGCGCGCGGGGCGTCGCGAAGCGGGCGTTCGTCGCGGCGTATCCGGTGGCGAACGCGTTGGTGGAGGCGGCGACGTTCGTGACTTGGACGGGGTACTTACTCGGACGATGGAACATAAACGATCCAACGTTGATGCTCGTCGATTGTTACGTCGTACGGGCGTTGCCCTCGGAGCTGGAGGCCAACGCGCGAGAACTCGAGGGGAGTCGACAGCGACAACTCGCCGGCGCGCACGCGTCGAAGAACGCCGCGACGCGCGCGTTGAGCGTCGGCGCGCTCAAGACGAAGAACTTCGTCATGGACTACGCACAATCAGCGCTCATCGCAGCCGTGATCGGGTTTAAACTCACCGAATGGTGGTACGGCGCGGCGGAGGAGCGCGTAGTCAACGCGACAACGCTTCCGGTGCCGCCGCCGCCGCCGCGACCGCCACCGCACCCGAACGGCATTGCACTGCCCGAAAACACCGATTTGTGTCCGCTGTGTCGGAAAGTCATTCGTAATCCGGCGGTATTGACGTCTTCTGGATACGTGTTCTGCTACGCCTGTCTCTACGCGCACGTCGATAGATACGGCGACTGCCCTGTGTCGTGTCATCGCGCCTTCAACGGCGTCGACGACATTCGCCGCATTTACGTGGGCAATTAATATCGCACGCACGTCGTCGCGCCTTAGCACTAGATGTAAAAACGAAACCGAGCGACGTCGAAGACGAAAACGACTCAACCGCGCGCGCGGATAAACGTGAAATCCAACCGCAAACCACACGCTCACATTGAAACCAAAGTTCTTCTCGCCATTAAAACACGCTATTCATCGTTCCTCTCTTCTGCGTCGCTTCGCTACGCGAGAGGATCGACTCTACTATACACATCGTCGTCGCGACTGCCCGACGCCCCCTTACTTCTTGTTCTTCTTCGCCAGCGCGGCGTAGTACTCCTGCTGCGCGCTTCGATGCTGCCAGTGATTCCACTTCCAGCCCGCCCCCGCGATTAATCCGAGCGTCATCCCGATCGCGACTTCCTTGTTGAAGTAAATGCGTTGCGCTGCGATGAGGAAAGGTCGATCGCGTTCGTCAGTCTCTGTGTTTGGATCGTTTAGGTTTGATCGACGGTCGCGCGAGGTTCACGACGCGCGTACGCCGCCGCGACGCGTCTCGCGGGCGTCAGACGACGATGCGATGTCGCGGTGATCGTTTCGAGACGTACCGATGCCGTGATAGACCGTGTGTGCCATCGTGTGCGCGTCGAGATGTGAGGCTGGCTCGGCGGGTGGCCGGCGGACGCGGCGCTCGCGACAAAGTCGAAAGTTTTGTACAATTAAATCATCTCTACACGCGCCAGACGCTCGAAGCGCGTGATTTATAGCATGCGCAACTTCTTCAGCTTCGCTCGCTCCTTGGCTGACTTCTTGGCGATCGTCTTCGGGTTGGTTATCTCGCTCACGATGCCGACGCCCGTGCGTCGCGTATTCTCCTCCTTTAATAATTTCTTCGCCTCCCGTCGCTCGCGTTCGGCGCGAATCTTCGCCCCTCGCGCCGCCTTCGCGTTCGATTTCGCCTCCTGGAACCGCTTTTTCTCCTCCTTCTCTCGCATGCGGTCGTCCCAGGTTTTCGTCGACGGCGCCGCGCCAAGCGCCGACGCTCGCTTCGCCGGTTGTTTCCACATTCGTCCCGATTTCCGTCCAGCGATCGAGTCGTACGTCGCTTTCGGCGCCTTGTAGTTTCGATACAGTTCTCCGTCGACCATCTCTTCGTCCTCGCCGCCCTCGTTCGTCGCGGCGGCGTCGCTTTCGCGTTTTCTTTTCCCGTGTTTGACCGTCTTCGTGATGCCGCGATGGTCGACGCCGCTGCGGAAGACTTCCTGCGCGGGGACGTTCGCGCTCGCGTCCGCGTCGCCATCGGCGCGTTTTCTCGCGTCCGCGAGCTCGACGTCGACGACGACGCGACGCGCGCGTCGGGCGCCGGCCATCGCGTCTGGATGTGCGGCGGCGGCTGCGAGTGTTTTACACTTTCACACTGTTTACACATGTGGATCCATTCGACGCTAGCAATCGACGTTAAACGCGACGGAGACGCGCAGGACGGCGTCCGACGGGTGCTCGTCCGCGTCGTTCGACGGTTTCCTCGCGCCGTCGGGGCGAGGAAACGCGCTCACGGCGTGAAGCGCGGCGCCGGAAAATAGAACGAGGTCGCCGACGCGCGGCGAGTGCGCAAAGTATCGCGACGGAGACGGCGACGAAGACGACGCCGACGCGCGGACGCCGAGACATCCCGCGTCGATGGGGACATCGGTGGTGTTGGATAGATCGGGCACGGCGAGGTAAAGCACGCCGCTCCAACGATCGGCGCTGTCGTGCGCGTGGAGTTTGTTGAAGTCGCCCGGCGCGTTGACGTTGAGCCAACCGTACACGTCTCGCGAACACACGTCCTCGCGTTGCGCGCTCGTGCGCACGCGTGCGTACGCTTCGAGCGCGATGGCAGTAACGCTCGCCCACGTGGTGGGTCGCAGACGCGCGCGCGTCGGCGCGCCGGCGGCGGTATCGCTCGCGCCGGCGGCGGAACGGGAAGCGCCGGCGTCGTCGCCGCCACCGCCGCCAGCCGCGTCGTCGTTCTCTGAATCTGAATCTGAATCTAATAAATCCGCGTAGCTCTGATAGCCCCCACGGTTCGAGCGCACGACGGACACGTCGCTCCCCGGGCCCGGCACCGGGTCGCCGAGCGACCGCGCGGCGTCCTCGCGTCCGCGACGAAACTTGCGCAGCCCGAGCGGCACCAGATCACGCACCAACGCCTCGCGCGCGTCGTTCGTCAGCGTGAATACGTGCACGACGTCTGCGTCGGCCGCCGGGCTCGACGTCGACGCCTCGGCGATGTCGTAGGCGTCGTGCGTTTGGAAAAAGCTGTCCCGGTCGAACGCTTTTTGGCCGTCGTTGAGCGGCCGTGGACGCGCCGTGGATGCGTCGATGCGCGCGAGGGTGGCGATGTCGACCGCGTGTACGCCGTCGGCGGCCGCTATCAGCGTCGGGAGGTTCATGACGCGCGCGCGAGACGACGACGACGACGACTGCAGCGCTCGAGCTTTCGTTGTTGGTTATTAAAGTCGCGACTTACGACGACGGTAATTTTAGCCTTGGAACCCGACCAAACCTCGACCCTCGACCGAGGGCGTGTACGCT
>Ga0257114_1000644_pt1 | contig 26944 bp, 30 predicted proteins | sample SI112_10mmetaG_FD_190149 | JGI IMG/M metagenome (GOLD analysis project Ga0257114, IMG submission 190149) | Marine microbial communities from Saanich Inlet, British Columbia, Canada - SI112_10m | ecosystem: Environmental > Aquatic > Marine > Inlet | place: Canada: British Columbia | collected...
ATATCTTCACCTACGCTAAATACATTAGTATCATTAATACCTGTTCTAGAGTTAAACACACCAGAGTATATCATACTATTGGTTCTAAAAGAAGCGTTGGGTTCTGTTTCTACTAAATACGCTTTAACACCTAAATCAACAATAACGTTATTATAACCTCCTCGTATTCTTGCTTCTTCAATAGCCCAGCTATCTGCTTGCACAGCGTTAGAAACTTGAGGATAAGCACCCGCGATACCAGCCGGAATACCTGTAGAACCGTTCCAAACTGGAGGTGTCGTATCGCTAGCATTTTGCGGGGCTGTCTTCTTTAATAAAAAAGAGTTAAAATATTTTACTTCTACTATTGCTGCCATAAATTAAGTATATAAACAACGTGTTATAGATCCAGTTCTTAAACCAGCTGTTGTAAATGTAGCTGTGTAAGCGCCTTGATTTGTGTGTTCAGGATTACTTACATCTGTACTGGATGTATTTATAAGTTGCATTCTTCTAAATCTTTTTACCGCTTGACTTGTGAATGTAGCTTCATTAACTAAATTAACATCAGTATAAAGCTGTGTTACGTACTTAGCAAAAGGCTCTGCAGCATAGTAATTAACACCTGTCGATGTAAATGTAGAACTACAAGTACTATTATTAGCTATTTGATATCTGTAAACGCCTGGATTAGTACCGTAATCAGGAGCTATATTTGATTCAGGAGCATTAAAATCATGCACGTATACTTTACTTGTTTTTGTGGTTAAAGGCGTGTTAATACCTGTAGGACTATTACAACCAAATCTTTGTTCTAACTCATAAGTACCTGTTTTAGAAAAGAAACCAAACTGCTCCCAAGGAACTTGACCAATAGATCTACCAACATCAATACTACCACCGCTAAGATTTCCAAGTATTATTCTATATTCTCCATTTGTGTTAAATGCAAATACTTGACCTGAGTAAGCTGGATCATATGTGCCAGTAGTACTAGGTGTTCTTCTAATAAGATGAAGACCTTGCGCGAAGTTTTGTGGATCATAATTACTAGTAGTAGAGATTAAACCTCTATCTGTTCCACCAGGATTAAAATCCCAATCCCAAGTGCTTGTGGTTGAGCTAGAGTCTAAAACAGTATTTGAAATATCTACAGCTGTTTGCCAGCTAGAGCTTGAATTAGACCTATACTGTATAGCATACCTTGTATTTAAATGAGGAACTCTATCATCTGCTCTGGAAGTATCTCTAGGTACTAAATTATTTGTATTTATACCTTCAACCCAAACGTAAAAAGTACCTCCTGTAGTAAGACCACTACTAAAAGTTTGATTTGTAAAAGTACCGCTATTACCAGTAGGTGTTATATTAGGTTGACAAACGTCTCTTTGCAAAGTAGTATTTGTAGACGTTGGAGCTTGAAAACCAAATAAAAAGTCTCTAGCAGTTATACCAGATCCGCCATCTAAATAATTAGGTATACTAGATGTAAGATCAGTAGTATTGTTAGCAAACCAAAGAGCCACGCCATCTCCGTCGTTTATTGTTTTACCGCCGCTAATATTAAAATCTGAATCTACAGCCGCGTCAGTAAAGTTAACTATAAAAGTATTTGACACACACAAACCTCCAGCGTCACAAGTCTGCAAGGTAAATTGTCCAGTTCCTATAGCGGCTGCTGAAGTATTTATAACTCTAGTACCGTTATTAGTTAAACTAAAAATACCAGCGGGTGACTGAGCTGTTATAGTGTGTATTATGTCATTTGTAGATTGACCACCAGAAGGATTTGACCCGTTAACAGCGTTTATTGTAGATATAATTATTTCAGTTCCTTTTGTAACGTTTATAGGACTGGCATTTGAAACGCTTGGAGCTATATTTAATAATTGACCTTGTTTAGTTATATTAGGATCTGTATCGTTAACTCTAAAAGTAAATGTATATACATATCCATTTGGATTATCATAATAAAAATAAGCCCCACTAGCCGTTGTTATGTCATAGGTATTAGCGGTACTACCAGTAGTAAATGTAAATTTAGAAGTTACATCGTTTCCAAATTGATCAAAAACACTTTCAAGTGTTGCGGACGAAGGTGTTATTTGAGCGCCAAGATTATTTACAAAATAAAAATTATTAACAATAACAGTTCCAGGTGCATCCGCTTCATCTAAAGTAAAATTCCAAGCGTCAATACCAGTAGCATCTGTATTACCTCCACTGGAACTAATAGCCGTATTAAGTTCTGATAAAATACCAGATGTAGCTGTTTCCCAAAATATATCTAATCTAGATATTGTTGGTTGAGTTTCTAAAACGTTTAAGTTTTCAAATCTTAAATAATCTGTATTACCATTGTTTTGATATTCTAAATTAACAACACCAAATTGATCTGCTGTTGTTTGTGAAGTAACAAACTCTGCTATAAAAGGATTTGATTCAGATCTAAAAAAAGCGTAATAAGGACTTTTAGGACTAGTAACTGGTATTATATCTCCACTGTTGTTTTCAAGCTGTAACACATCGAAAGCGTCAAACAAATCTTCAATTTGATTTACAATAAAAGATTTTCTTCCTGGAAAATATTGTTCGTTACCAATATTACTAAACTCTATATCAGTGTTAACAACTCTACCAAAAAGCCTGACAGAACTTCTAAACTGTTTGTCTTGAGCTCCAACTTCTGTTAAATCTCTAGGTACTTTGTTTATATTATCATTTAACAATGTTATAAATGTAGAGTTTTGATCTGAAAGCGGAACTGGTGGAGATGTAGTTGTGCTATAATATGGAGTTCCTTTTATAGCGCCAGCTGTATACACGTTGTAATATTCTTGCTCAATTTGTTTTACTACAATCTTATAACTATACCAACCAAGTGGATTATAACCATCACTTGTAGAATCCCCATTGTATAAACCAGGTATACCAATAGATTCATTTCTATCAAATCCAACTCCTGTAAGAATACTATTAAAAGAAACTTTTAAAGAATCTCCAGCAAAAGTTATTGAATCACTACTAGCATTATAAGGTAAATAAACAGTATCAGCTCCAAAGCCAGTACCGCTAGATTCGTTAGTATTGCTAGACAGTATAGTTGTAGATTGTCTACCGTATTTATCTGCTAAAACTATTCCAACTTGATAATTTCTGTTTTGTTTTAAACTATGGTTTGGATATTCTATTTTTGATTTAGCGTTCCCATACGTAGAGCTACTAGTTAATTTTTCAGTAACACCTACTTGGTAATCAATACCAGAAGGTGGCGTGTGTTTATTTTGAAAATTACTATAAATAATTCTATTACTAATAACCTCTTGACCAAAAGCTTTTACTGGAATTTTATCGTAAACCCTTGTTATTTCATTAGAGGGTAAAGTTTTAAAAGGTTTAGTAGATAAATAATTATATTCAAGAACTGTATCTGTACCTGATAAGGTATCAACTTGTATAGTATCAACAACTTGAGCAGCTAACGCGTCTGATTCTTTATACAATATATCTATTTCAGTTATTTTAAACAAAGAATTTATTTCACTAACAGTAGCCGTAGTATCATCTGGTTTTTTAGGCATCGGTATTTGCAAACCTATCTGAGTAACTTTATTTTCCATAAACTCTACAACTGTACTTGTAAAAGTTTGGCGTTCATCACCTTCAATAAAATAACCATCTTGTTTAGGTATAAAAGCAACTTGCGTAAATGGAGCTAGTATAGAATACTCACCGTCTACAAATTTAAATCTATAACTAAATCTTACAAATTTATCTTCTAAATATTGAGGATCTCCAGAAAAATTTGGATTATAATATGGATTTAAAGTAGTTCCGTCTGGTAAAAACTCACTACTTACGTCTTGCATTGTTGTTTGTGTAGCCGTAAGGGTAAAACTTAATATTTCTAAAGCAGATATAGAGTTAGCTTGATTAAACGTTACAACTCCTGTGCTTGGAACAAAGCTAACCACAGTAGTGTTAGCAACTACACTCGTACCAGTAACCGCAGCTCCAACAAGAACATTACCAGTAGTAGAAGTTATCGTGGCCGTTGTTGAACTTGATGTGGTAAGAGTTACGACGCCAGTTCCAGAAACTTCTTCTTGTATTAATTCAATAGGTTTATAAGGATTATACTTAGCTACAGATATTTGGTCTTCAGTAGTATAATAAGTAGGAGTAGTTAATCTTTGAGGATTAGCTAAATCAATGTTTATTTTTCTAGGTTGATTTCTGTTGTCTGTAAAAAATAATAAATTTTCTAATAAGTTTACACCTATAATAGGTCTATCTTTAGAAAAATTTAAAAAAGCTCCTTCAACTAATTTTGTTACAATATCTCCTTTTATATTATAAGAAAAAATACAATTTTTAGCTGATGGGTTATATGTTGATTGTCCTAAAGGTCTCAGATCTTCTTCATCTGTAAAAAATAAATATACAGTATTATTAAATTCGTCAACAAAATAACCTATACATTCATCTACATCATAACCAGCTATAGTTGTAAAGTTAACAATACTTGAGTTGCCAAGTACATTTTCTAACGCGCCGACATCATCACCTTCTGACTTACTGACCTGAACATTTACAGCGTCGCGATATTCACCACTTGGTACAAGCCTACTATCTAAGTCTTTATTCATCTTAGATTTTAGGAAAGCATTTTTTACTTCAGCCATTTAATTTTAGTGTTTTATCCATTTAGATTTACCACGTGTAACTTGCACAAACTCGTTTAGCTTTATATTAGACAAACGTATTTTAGCATTACGCAGTTTAGCACTTTTTTCTTTTTTAAGTCTTTGTACTACATACTCAGGTTGATTTATTTTAGAAGCTATTATAGCATGCAGCATGTATGCGTATAAAGCCTCTTCAGCCATCTTAGGTATTTCAGTATTTAAATCACTAGAAAGACCGTCTGATATATATTCTAAATTTATTATTTTATCAACTAGATTATTTGAAAAAGATATTTTATTTATTCTCGTATTAATATTAAAATAACCATTAATGTTAGCATACTGAGGGTCTAAACCATACTGCTGACCGTAGCCTACCATGTTTATATAATCGTTATAGAACTCAGCAGCAGCGAGTGGATCGTTTAACAAATTACTTTGATTACCCGAGTTGTTGTTAGCCCAATTGCCGTCTATTATAGAATCACCCGATTCTATATTGTCGTTAAAATTATCTTGAATTGGAATCCCTTCTGTATCTTGAACTGGAAGTTCATTAGGACTTTGATGAAGATTATTAGTAGGCATTATAACGTGCTGACGCCCAGCATTATCTACCCAATATATGTTTGTGTAATTAACGTAATCTTGCGGAAGAGCAACGCTTAGATTTTTAGGAACTGTAAGCTCTTGTGATTTTTTACTTCTAAGTGTATCATAGCTAAATTCCTGTAATCCACGTTTAGCATGAAATATAACATCAGTTCGTTTTACACTTGGTATTAATTTACCAGCGCCTACATAAGCTATTAAAAAATTATTTATAATATCATTTAATTTAGTGTAAGAATACGAACCATAATTTTCTTCAACTACAGTACCATAAGCTTTGTCTGCTATTAAATTACCATAATTACCACCATCTAGTTTTTTAAGCTGTACAACTAAAATTAAGTTAGCACTTAAAACACCCGTAATAGTTATAGTATTGCCAGAAACAGTGTAAGCATCTGTAAATTCTGAATAACTACCAGCGGCGCCTGTAGCGCTACTATATAGTTTGAAATTATTTTGTGTGTAGTTTATTTCTTGGGGATCGTAAGATTTAAAAATTAAATCTGTATTAAATGTAGTTGTAAAGCTTTGACCCGCTGTTCCACCCGCATTAGCTGTAAAAGACTGAGCTCCTTCGTAATATTGCCTATTATTTTCTGTAAGTAGTGCCATGTATTAGCTTTTTGCGTTTATATCGTTTTGTTGTATTTCAGCAGAAGCCGCTTGAACTATTTGAGGATCTCTTACTATTATACCTGAATATTGAAGTATTTTAAGTATAACGTTAACCTGTTCTGATGGTAATAGTTCAAAATTTTGAGAACCTGTAGAGGTGTAATTGTATTGACCTAAATTCCCAAGAGTAAAATTCCAAACTACGTTTAATGGTTTTCTAATAAAAGAAGCTTTTATATTAGATGTTATTGATTTAGGGTTTACAAATATGTCATTACTTTCATATAAATATGTAGGAAAGTGTTTTGTAGATTTTGTAAGTAAAGATCTTTCTATATTATAAAAATCAAATCTTTGTAGTCTTTGTAATTCTACTGGCAAACTAGTGGGATCTTCATAAGTAACAGCGCCTAACGTATAAAAAGAAAATTCGTTTTGACCTGGATTATCATTGTAAACAACGGTAAATCCAGTTGTATCATCTAAAATTGGTAAGCCAAATTCACCCGCGTTACCAGTATAAGGACAAGTGCCTATACATTTAAAAATAGATATTTTTTCGTCGATATTCATTTGTCTATCAGCGTAATCAACATCTGTTTGTGGCACTCGTAATTGCTGGTTTAAATCATCAAAGTACTGTTCAAATATATCTAATTGAACCTGTGTAGCTGTTTTGTTAAACTCATCAGGTGTTATATAACCACGCTGTTCTTTATTGAGTATAAGTAAAACGGTTTGATATACAGTGTTTACGTTTATTGCCATTGATATTTTTATTTATATATAGGGCGCATTACACGCCCTGATATATTATTACACGTTAAAGAAGTTTTTTCTCTATTGATTTGTAAACTTCTACGCCTTCGTCTGTTTTAAACCAAGCAGCCATAGCTGAATACGGGTTTTCATCAAACGGTACGTTCATTAGTTTTCTCCCATTACTACCCCAAGTAAATGTTCTTTGATCTTGTGAAAGATTAATAACGCCAGTTTCAGAAGCTACAATAGCTACATTTCTTAACTGTACATTTTCGTCATTAGCAAGTTCTATAAACAGTTGTGGATTGTTTTTAGCAAACAATAATAAGTCACGTTTAAGTTCTTTAGAACTCATCTGAGATACTTTAGAACCAACCTCAACACGCATAATAGCCTCTGCTTGATCTATATCCATTTCTCTTGCAGCGTTCAACGCGTCTACTTGAAGTTCAATAGTATCAAGTTCATCTTTTGCTTCTTCAACAGCGCTAAATTCTTGATACAATTTACCTTTCAAAGGGTGGTATAATGAAAGTAGTTTTTGTAGGTTTTGTTGTTGCTTAGGTACGGTTAACGATCCATCTCTAAACATAATATGACCTAAAGTTACTTCACCTTTTTGCTCATCAACAAGTGGTGAGTCTTGGTTTGTTGCATATCTAATTTCTCTTTGCTTACCTGTAGCTTCGTCAAAATATAGTAATGCATGTTTTTTAGTGTGTCTACCTGGAATTTTTAAAGTCAAAGGAGATTTATTACCTGTTAAATAATAAATACGCTCTTTAATTTCCCACTCAGGTTTACTTGGTTTTTGTTCTACAGTTTTAACCTTAACTGTTTTTTGAGGTGCAACCTCAGTTGTTTCTACTGCTTTAGCTTCTTTAGCCATGATATAATAAAATTAAATAATTAATAAAGGTAATAGTTACCCCTGAAATTACATCAGGGGTAAGTATTACTTAAGTGATTACACTCCTTTGAATAGTACAAAGTTGTTAGCACCTTGAGTTACCAAACATCTTTCAGATAGGAAGTTTACTTCCATTGCATCTAGAGTTGAGGTAAAAGCACCACCGGCAGAACCAGTCAACCAAGACTTCATGCGACGATCGTCACTCTGTGAAGCTCTGTATCGTACGTGCAAGAATGGACGACGGATGTTAGATCCTAAAATCTGATCGTAAACTGTACTTGTTCCAGCAGGAACTAATACACCTTCGATAGAATTTACTCCAGTAACACCACCACGAGTTGAAGCATCGTTTAGATATTTCCAGTCAGTCTTATAGAAATCGTAAGAACCACGACGGAATCCAGAGAATCCTAGGTTCAATGCCATTTCCTCAGAATTTTCGAAAAGACCAAATGCAGTACCACCAGCAGAACCAGCAGAAATAGCAGATAGCATATCATCAAAATCTAGTGAAGTTTGACGTTGTAAAAACAACATGTTTTCTTCAATAGCACCCTGAGTATCTAGGTTTTTAAGAATTGCATCAAATTCGTCTAGTCCAGCAGCAGCAGTAAATCCTACTTCTACATTACCACGCTCTTGAATAGCAGCAAATAAACCTTGAGTACCAGGAATAAGACCTGCACCTACACCAGCTCCAGCGCCAATTGCACTTTCTTCGCCTTCAATCAAAGCCATTTCTAGGTAATCTTCAAAACGCAAGCGAGTTTCAGATTCAGCCTTTAAATACCATAGATATCCAGAAGTACCGTCTTCAGTAGCAACTTCTACCCAACCAATCTGAGCCATATCAGAACCATTAACTACATACTGATCTCTAATAATAATTGGAGAGTTTGAGTATTGAGTTAGTTGAGGAGTGATAGAATTTCTAGGTTGAGTTCCATCGGCAACATTTCCGCCGCTTAACATGCTAGTTCCTTTTGCATATGCAGAACCATATACAAATACTTTGATACTACCAGAAGTAAGTCCAGCACCACCAACAGTTCCGTCCCAGTTAGAAACAGTAATATCACCGTTAGCACCACCAACAACTGCTTGTGTAGAAGCCGTAACAATACCTTTTTGCTCAGCACCAGTCACAGTGTCCAAAATTACTACTGTATCATTTACAGAAATAACATTTTGTTTTGTAGCTGCACCAGCTGCAGGAGCTACTCGGATAACACCACCACCAGGTAGCGTACAATCGTCATAAGCAATATGCAAACGGTTTTGTTCAGACCAAATAACTTGATCAGACGTCATTGGCATTTCCGCGCCAACCATGCGTAAGAATCCAGATAGTGTACGGTTACCGTAACGCTCTACTTCTTGTTCATAAATTTCAGGTAAATACTGTTGTGCAAAATCCGCACCAGCACCTGTGTTAAATTGTAGGTAGTTTGTAGCCAGCAACTGTTGAGTTGAAGTTGGCACCAAAGAACCAAATTGTGGAGTTAAAGCCATAATTATAATTTTTGTTAGTTAAATTTTTTTGTTTTGATTTTTAATTTTGAAGAATCAAGACCACTAACTGCTTTTACTTTTAAACCTCCTATAAATACATCACCAGAAGCTGTTTGCCTAGGTTCATTACTTATGTTTTTAGATTTAGCCATAACATTTTTAACAGCATCGGCCTTGCCTTGCTCATAAAAATGTTGCGCTATAGTATCAGCATTTCGTGCTGCGTATAAAGCTTTATGATAGCCTTTAGCATCTTGTATTTCTCCTTTATCATTTAAGAACGTCTTAATAAAATTTGAAATATCAGATTGTTGCTCTGCTATCTGTGATGGGTTTTTAACACCGTATCTAAACTTTTTATCACTAACGTTAAAATCAAAACCTTTGAAATCTTCGTTAAGTAATTGTTTAGTTTTTTGTTTAAAAACTTCATGCTTAGCTTTATTTGCATCTTGCTCTTCGTTGTATCGGTTGAAAAAGTCTGTAGCTTTTTGTTGGTCTTGAGTTACGCCCGGTTTCAACTTGATCTCGTCGTAGTATTTACTCTTTAAGCCTTCAAGAAAGTCTTTAGCTTTTGCAGCCTCCTCTTTAAACGCAATTTTCTTTTTGCGTATATCTTTTGGTTCATCTATATCTTCGTCGTAATCAAAGTCTTCTAATAAAAGACTTACATCTTCAGAATCTAAGTGTGGTTTAGTTTGTTTATAATATTCACTAATTAAAGTTTTATTATCAACATTTGTATAATCTGCATTAAGCCTAACATAGTCTTCTACAGTTCCACCAGTTTCTTCCATAAAAGTAACTAGCTTGTCAATATTTTCTGGTAGTTGTTTTTGCTCTACAACTGGTTGTTGCGTTTGCTCTTCAGCAACTTCTTGCTTTTCTTCAGTATCTTCAACTACAGTTAAAGGAGATTCTACTCCTTCTTCGGTGGTCCGTACTTCTTTAACCACTTCTTCGCTGTCGCTACTGTCTTTGGACTCTTCGATAATAGCATCGCTATCATTTGTCTCCTGTGTTTGAACGGCATTAGCGTCTTCTTTTGTGATTACTACTTTTTTAACATCTGGCTCAATATCTATTAAAGGTTCTTTCATGTTCACTTTAATAGGTTCACCTATATTATCACCTAAATTTTTAGGCTTTGAAGGAGTTTTTATTTTAAACTCTCCTTCTTGTTTTACTTCTTCTGACATAATATAATAGTATAAAATTAAAGGATTTTATTTTCAACGAGGTTCAAACTGTTCAAGTCCAAATCCTCCTAGTGAGTCAAATCCAGATGACTCAAAGTTTTTAGGTAGCTCATCGTTTTGACGTTGTGAAATCATTTCTGATTGTTGTGTACCTATAATTCTAGCACGCTCGTCTTTACGATCTTCTATTTCTTTTTCTTTAGATTTTTCAACGTCAGCTCTAGCTCTAGCTAACTGTATATTGTAATTAAATTCCTCAGCCATTAACTCTCTTTTTATTTGAGCTTCTGTCTGCATGCGTTGTATTTCAAACTGCGATTTAGCTTGTTCAATACTAACTTTTTCTTGTGTAAGCGCTTGCTGTTTTTGAACTTCAGCCATAGCAGCTTGCTCAGCAGATTGAGCGTTAGCTTGTGCTTGTGCTTGTATATTTGCTTGTTGAGCTTGTTGATCTCTTTGTCTTTTTTTCTTTTGGCTTAACTTAAGATATTGATTAGCTAGTTTTGTGTTATTTATCTGTCTAATATCAATAGCGTCTTCTAAACCAATTTGCCCAGCCTGCAAAGCTATTTGAATATTTTTTTCAAGCATTTGTTTTTCTTCCTCTTCAGGTTCTAGCTCTAAAAATACACCGAACTCATGCATGTTTAAACTTTCAATTTCAGAAAGTGTAGCCACGTTGAATGAGTTTACAGAATTTAATAAAGCTTCTTTTAAAAGTGGAAAACTTAAAGAATCTGCAACTCTTAAGCTAATATTCTCTGCTGTTCTAACAGTTAAATACATTAACGATTGCAATATATGTTTTGTAGCTGTATTAGAAGCGGCAGCTGCTAGTTTCTGCAAACCAACCAAAGCATCTTTACTTGGTTGACTACCATCTCTAGCTTCGTTAAGACCCGTAACATCACGTATCATTTGTAAATAATATTGATACGTTTGTATTAACGCTTGTATTTTAGCCATACCAGACGATGTCTGCAATTCTTGTATTGGTACTTTACCTCTATTAGGATCACCGTCTTGCGTTAAACTTCTACCTACAATACTACCAGTTTGGAAGTACATATTCAAAGCTTCCGCTGGGTTATAATTAGTACCGTTACCAAGGTCAACTTCCGCAAGACCATCAACATCTATGTATACACCATCTGGCACCATACGCGCTAACACTTGTTGTATTTTTAAATGCGTAAGTTGTATCATATCAGCAAACCCTATACATTTACTAACAATACTTTCTATTCTACCTTTGTACATTCTAGGCGCGGATATGCTATAGTTCATTTGAACTTTTGTTTGGTTGCTATACGGTCTAGTCATATTTTCAGCTAGCTCCCATTTTAACATTTTTTCTTGCCCAAGTATTTTAGCACCACTATATAAAACCTCTATAGCTCTATGAACTCTATTAAAGTTATCACTTTCTGGTGGATCAAACGTATCTGGTTTTTCAAGAGCTTTTTCAAGACCTTGATCTGTTTGTTTTATTTTAAATACTTGATTAGAATAAGTTTTATATTCAAAATATAATACTTGTATTAAATTAGTATCATAGTCATAATTATAAAAATTAGTTCTATAATTATTGTTACCAGCGTATTGTTGTATTTCTTCTAAATCAGCCTGCGTTAAGTCAGGAAATTGTTTTTTAATTTCTTCAAGTGATAAGCTTTTAACTTCACCTACGTAGTATATGTCTTCAAAATTAGGATCATCTGTGTATGAATAAACTAAACTTGCTGGATCTACATACTCAACAACAACTCCATTTGTTAAGTTAAAATTAGTTTTAACCGCTGATATACCTAAAACAGCTAAATCATAAGCTAAACGCTTTTTTATTTCTTCGTATTTATTATAATTAAAAACATTAGATATAACTTCTTCTTCTGCTATTTCTATACTTTGTTTATAATTTAATTGAATAAATAAATCTAATTCTTCTTTACTTTCAGGAAGATTACTTGGGTCTGATGTATAAGATAAATCAGCTCCTAAATTTTGCTGTATAGATTCTAACAAAGGTTTAGCGTTCATATCTCTAAGTATGTTACCAACGTAATCAGTTCTTTGTTTTAAAGCATAAGGATCTGAAGCAAAAGACTTTATTTCATAACCTTTGTCAGTCATACCATTTACTACAATATCTACAAACTTAGAAAGTACAGCTACTGGTTTCCAGTCTAAATTTAAATAAGATAAATCACCATTGATAGATAGTTCATCTTTATACTTCGCTACACTTTGCTCGCCCCTAGCGTATAGTCTTAAATCGTTAAATCTAGACCAGTTATTTCCAAACCTCCCGCCGTTTCCAGTTCCTCTATCTCCTCTAAACCATTCGCCTTCAACAGCTTTAGCTACGGACAAACCATATTCATAAGTCTTTTTCTCTGCGTCTGGTACTACCTGACTTGGAAAAGTGCTACTAGAATTAGTATAAATCATCTATTTTATTATTTTTGAAATACTACCTTGGTTATCAAATTTCTTGAAACCTAAAGGAACAACATTTTTTTTAACTATGTTCATAGGTGTGTACCTATTTTTATTACACGCCATTATGGCTAGACCAGAACTAATAGAAGCATCGTGCTTTGTTCTATTGTTTATGTTAAACTTAGCCCAGTCTTCTAACGTTTCTTGAAAATACATATTACCATACATAGTTTCTTTAAGCCCAACATGATCTTCTATATAAGACTCTATAGCAGCAGCGTGAGCTTGCTTGACATCTTCTGATGAGTTAGGTATTCCACCTATCTCTCTTTCCGCTACAGACAGTTTTAATTTATCTGGTCTGTTTATTGAGAAAGCTCTGTAACCTCTACGTTTTAAATAATATAAAAGTCTAGGTTTATTATTTTCTGCTAACAATGGCATACCATAGAAATGCAAGGCCATAAGCACATCTTCAAAGAATATCTCAGCCGTTGGAGGTCTTGATATGTATTCTAAGAAAAACATATTAGCCGGTACGTTTTCCATAGAAAACTTTGTAAGCCCATGAAGAGCTCCGTTAGATCCTCTATTATCTACTGTACCTGATATATCGTATGAGTCACATCCAAAAGCACCACAATGCTCGTTACCAGGATATTTAACTCCATTTTTTATTATTACACGATTTTGTAATTCTATAGGTGGAACCCATGAAATTAAGAACCTACCATTTTTATTTGGCATAAAATTAACGACTGTATCTTTTATACCACCTTGCCAAACAAAGTTACCTCTTGTTATTAATTTAGAGTTATCAGATTCATCATTATAATCTATTTGCTCGTATATCTTAGTTAGATTAAATAAAGACTGTTTTGTTTCATCTCTAAAAGCATGTTGTTCCGTACGGGGAAACTGCCTATAATATTCATTTAAACTATCTTGATCACCTTTTAAACCTTCAACTTCGTTTTCCCAGTGGTTTATAACACCTACTTCAATTTGAAGTCCGTCGGCTCCTTCAACTGATTTTGCCGGCGTATCAAAGACAGGGTGTCCATAAGTATCAATGAATCCTTCGTAATTCCACTCCATAGGTATGAACAAAGAATATAGTCCTGAGCTAGTCTGTCCGTTGCGGTTTCTTTTTGTAACGTCTGAAGCATAGTATAATTTTTTAAAGTTTTCACCACCTTTATCTAAAGCGTTTGATGTTGATCCCATCATACACTTACCGACAATTCTACTACCTAATCTAAGAGTTGTTTTTGTAACCCTCCAGTTATTCAATATGTTATCAGGTCTCTCCCATTTACCTGATTCATCATGCACAAGTAGTTTTAATTTTTCACCATCATAACTATTGTCACCTGTATTTTTCCAGTCAATAGTTGTATCAAGTCCTACTACTTCGTCGGGTGTTTCACCTTGATCTAGTTTCCTACGAGTTAGCTTTGATGCTGGTACTCTGTACGCTAGTTCTGTTTTTGGACGATCCATACCGTCCTGTATTGGTTTAAAAAAGAACGGGTAGTTAATTGATATAGGTACTACCTTATCTGTAAACATTTTTTTAGCATCAGCCCCTGATTTTGACAAGATACCGAATCTTGAATCTGAACTGATTGTTGCCAAGTTAACAGTTTCGCCTGATGCCATGAATGAAAAACCTGATCGTCTGTTTTTAAGGTAGCACATACCGTAGCATCTTTGATCTGCTTTGCAAGCTTCCCAGAATATAAAGAATAATCTGTTTGACTCCCTAAAATCTGCTGCCCCAACATCAATTTTACTCCACTGCAAGTACATGTAGTGAGTGCCAGTGAGATAAGTAGCAACACCTTTGTTATTGAACCAATGACCTTCGTTACGACGTTTAAATTGTTCATCGATATAATCATACCATCTTTCTTTAAAGTGCTCTGGGTATTTATTCCACTCAAATACACTTTTAATTTTATTTAATTCTTTAGGATATTCTTCTCTAGACCATTTGTCTTTATCCTTATTTAGTTTACCTTTAAAAGGTGGTAACGCTATTTTAAGGTTTTGTATTTCATATACTTCACCTATTTGACCGGTCTTACTTATAACAATCACGTCATGTTCTTTATTATAACCGTACTCCCACTTTTTGCTTTTGTTATTTCTTTTAAGCACGTGAGGTTTTATATGATCTGTAAGTACAGTAAATAAAGTTTGTTTATACATTACTTGGATCTACCTTCTGCGAAACCCTTAAAGGATTTTTGCTTGCTATCACTTGAATTATCTTCAAGCATATTCTTTTCCTCTTCAATACGGTTAAGTATTTCAAACGCATCGAATATAGCTAACTTTTTTGTTGCAGCTGCGTTTTTTAAACGATCAGCTGAGATGTCATCATCTGAATCTACAATAGGTTCTTTAGCTACCTTAATTAATTCCTCAACTGCTCTTTGCCCAGCTTGGATTATATTCAACTTGGTTTTCTTGGTGCTCATACTTAATTACAATATCATTTGATTTCATACAATAAAGCCGTTGGTCGTTTACAATAAACTCAAATTCACTGTTAGGTGTAAACCCTATAGTGTCTCCCTCGTTTATTCCTTTAGCTTCTAAGGACTTATTACCGTATTTTAATACACCAATAAGCTTTTGCTCTTTATCGAGCTCTAGATCATTATTATTTTCAAGTGGCATAGCAAAGCATCTATCAGCAAACGCATACCATTTGTATATTTTTTTATATAAATATATTTGATCTATTTGACAAAAGTAAAGATCTTCTTTAAAGTATTTACTACTATTAACTTCTTTACCTTTCATATTATAATATCTTCTAAAGATATTATGGTGAACTATAATTTCATCACCCTCTTCTATAGGCGTGTCAAAAGCAAGTGGTGTTGAGACTACAACAGCCTTGTTGTTTACAAACTTATGTTTGTCTATACTCGTATTTAACAAAAGCTCTTTACCGTTTATATCTATAGAATTATCATAAACCTTACCAACAGGTTTTATGATAAAATCATATATGCTTTTCATTAATATTCTAAATCATATTCAACAGATATTGCCATGTTTTTATTAAACTTTTTCCATGGCAATACCTCGTTGTTTTTCTTTATATGAATATTATAAGAACTATCATGGTCCTCAAATAAAATGTGCGATATTTCGTGACCGCCATATACTTGCTGACCCACCGAATAATGCATCGCATCGTTTTTATAATCAGAACCAATACTGATTTTTCTTATAACAGAATTCATTTTAATCTTCTGATTTAACAACAGCCATCTCACTGTCGTCTTCGCTTTCTATAATTGTATATTCACCCGTCTTAAGATCAATACTTATATTACCGTATTCTTCTTCAAGACTTTGTTTGGTTTTTTCTATACCTTCGTTTACAGTAGCTATCTTATGAAGCAACGAGTGCTTGTTAGCTTCTAAAGCTCCTATTTGGTTTAATAGTCCGCCTAATTCTTCTTGTTGTTTTACAACTTTTTCAAGTTGTTCATTTGTAATTTTTGCCATTGAATTTAATTTAATTGTTTATAATTATATAGTTACTTGTTTTTATATTTTTTACGGCGTATCACAATATCTTTGGTAATCCCAACCTGTTCCGCTAGGTCCTGTAACTCTTATTGTTACGAAAACTCCGTTTTGATAATCAGCAGGCGTATAAACCCACCACAGTAATTGCTGGTATGGAGAAACTAAAGGATTAGCTATACCTGTTTCAGCGGTATAAGCAGATGCTCTAGTTGGAACAGCGCCTTTATTTGTACCTATGAATTGATCTGTAGCGTTTGTTTGAGATATAGTAGGTATTATATCTCCTGTTGAAACGGTACCGTAAACATTATCGAAAGGACCAGCGTTAACTGTGGTCATTCCAGAAGTAGCAACTTTAGTTCCAGTAGTTGTATTTCCGTGGTATATTTCCATTTTATCAGGAACTCCTTGAGGATTAAACATGATAGTTATAACACCTCCACTAGGACTTAAAGCTATAGTATCGTCTGTTATACCTACACCTCCAGACGTAGTTATTTCACTACAAGCAACGTTTGAATCTTCACCGCACCCGCACCAAGCTAAACCTAATCCTATTCCTAATCCCATTTTATTTTACAGCTATGATATCAGCAGCTGTTGTATCTGTAGCTAAAACGTAATCAACTATAACAGGTAGAAAACAACCATTAGATAGGTTTTTAAATGTAACAGCTTGGTTAGCCGCTGGAAGCCCTGATCCAGAAGACCCTACTGTTCCTGCTATTATAACTGTTACATTCCCGCCACTACCAATAAATAGAGCTGAAGAGTTTAGATAAGTAGCAGAGCTTATAGTATTGCTAGCTGTTATTTCAGAAGCGGATGTTCCAAAGTCTGGTTGTCCTGCGTATTGTCCCATAATTATTTATTATTATTTATTTTTTTTGATTTTTCCCAAGTACGCCCTACAAAATAAGCGCCATACACTGTTATAAGTAACGACTGGAATATTGGTACGTATTGCTCTGCTATTTTAAATTCACCTACATTACCATCAAATAAAGACAGTATAGTGAAAATAACAGTAAGATATATAAGAACCATTGGTCGTATATTTTTAGACAAGAAGGAATCAGAGTTCATATCCGATTCCCATCTCGCTGTTACTTGATCTTGAGCATCTTTATCAGCCTGCTCTAGCAACTCTTCAACTTTTAGTTTAGCCGCAAGCCTTTCTTCATCTGTAGTTGTTAAGTTATCTATAACTTTACCAACATCTTTAATGAGACCCCCGGTTATAAATTGAAGAATTTTATTCATTAATTACCAATTTCTATAACCTTGAAATGTTCCTCTCACAGCATCTCTTAGTGATGGAAAAGTTTTAGGTTTTTTCTTAGCCATTTCGTTTTGTTGTTCTTGAAAAACCTTAGTCGTACTAGTTGACTCAGATCCATCTGTTGGTAATCCTTTGCCATAAGGAGACTTATTTGTATCAAGATATCCTACGTCTGAAGTGCTCACGCTTCTACCCCTTGTGTTTCCTCTAGTTATAGATGGTAAGTTACCTTCTGATATTGCTCTTGTAAAGTTACCATATTTTTTTGCTGCAGCTAGTTCACCTTGTTGTTCAACTGTTTGTAATGAATCTATAACATTTCTCAGAACGTTTCCTCGTTCTTTTTTATCATATTCTTTTTTACCGTCAGTAGAATCTGCATGTGGCGTTTTTGGATCTCCATGCATTTTATACGGAGACATTTGACCAATACCTCTATTATCAATTGAAGTTGTAATATATTTTTTACCTTTTAATTCTTCAGAAGGAATAAGACCTTTGTAATTTGGGTGTGATACCCTAGGATCTTGCATGTCTCTAAGATCTCTTCCAGCTTCTTTGATAATTTTACCTTTAACATCTCTAACTTGTGGATTACCAATACCATAACCGTGATCTCCAAACGCAATAGGTTCTGAGGTTACTTTTCTTACTGTCCCTGTTACTCCAGCGGCGTCAGCTTTAAAGTCTTTTGGTATTGGATTACCAAACTCATCTAAATTTGTTTTTTTAACTGCAGAATCCATATGTGCGGCTGATCCTTTCGCCATATATCCTACGGCTTTACTTTCGTGCTTCATAAACGAAGCTGGACTTTTTTTGTAAGGCATTTTTTTTTGTTTTATTTTGTTTTATTGTAAGCTTCTTTTTCCCAAGGCAAATCCTTTGCCCCTTCATTTATACTAGATCTTGGTATTTTTTTACCTTTCCAGTATACATATTTATCGTCATAATCAAGATCACCTCTACGCATTTGATCTATATGAACCATTTCGTGGTTTATAACTTTTTGTATTTCACCACACGGTACATCTTTGTTTATAATGATAGTACCGTTATTATTAGCTTTACCTAACACACCGTCCTCCATATCTACACTGTATATAGGAGTATTGTCTATTGAAAACGGTGGTGTTAATTTAAAAGCCATTATAATTTATTTGGAAACTTTTTATTGAACCATTCTTTACGAGCAGAACAGCCGCAGGGGACGTTTAAACCCTCTGCGACTTTATCTACTATGGTTTTAATACCAGTAGCTTTAGTAAACTTTTCTATATCGTCTCCTAAACCTCTAGATTTCATACTTATGCAATTGCAACACCTGATACGGTTACGCCACTAGGTAGGTTTACCTTAGCTTTTACACCACCCGGGTTAGCGGTAAGCGCAGCGTTAATTGAATCACGTACTGAAGGAGTAGTACCTACACTTGTATGAGTTAAAGTTACAACATCTTCCGCAGCTTGAGAGCTAGTTAAAAGAATAGTTGTTGTAGTTGCTGAAGCAGCTTCTACTGTAATAATTTGATCAACGTTAAATAAAAAATCTCCTCCGCCTAATCCAGAAGCTGAAGATTTAATTGCTATAAATTTTGCCATTGTGTTTATGTTTGTGTTTGTGTTTGTGTTTGTGTTTTAGCAAGGTTTGTACAGTCCTAATCTGTTTTATTTTCCGTACTTATTGTATTGGTTTTCACCAGAAGATTTAGCGTCTCTATCAATTACGTTTTCCATTTTCATAGGAGTTTTATAACGTAAAGCAGAAGTGCAATGCTTGTGCATAGGGCTATGGCCCATATGTAGTAAAGATCCTTTCATTTCAAAAACAGCTTTGTATTTTTTATCTTCTTTGTGTATTGCTTTCTTTGCATCGTAGATTAACTCTCTCTCATGCATCATATCTTTAACATACTTATTCATAATTACCATTTTACTTTGTCAGCCCAATAGGCAGCAGACATTTTACCTTTTTTAATATTTTTAGCGTGGCGAGCTTTAAAACTAGCTCTACGAGCTTTAGACTTAGCGTCTGTTTTTTTACCAGCAGTTGTTACACCTTGTTGACCAAACCTTATAATTTTTTCTTTACCTGCAGAACAAGCTTTAACTATATGTGATTTAGTTTTATGATCTGGCGTACGCCGAGGTTTATTACACTTAAGTGTTTTTTTATCAGTTGCCATATGTCCAAATTACATCAGGTGATTTATCATTATCAATATCTATATGAATAAAACTATCACCAATACCTATACGGTCTATACCGTGTTCCATTAATTCTTGTAGAAGTTTAAATCTATATCTACTGTCTTTGCAAGCTATATCAACCGCTAGACCTTTTAAATGAGATGAGTTAGGTTTCCCACCTACTTTTTCGTTATGCGCTGGAGTGCGATAACCTGAGGTTATAACAACAGGTTTACCAAGCTCAGCTCTAACACTTTCAAGTATAAGTATAAGATCCTTACTCATCATCTGCCCGCTACCTTGCACGTCAGGCGAATCGAACTCTTCGTAAGTAAAATACTTAAACATTATTTTTTATTTTTAAGCTGCATCCATTTATTTATAGTGTAACCAATGGTTACTACTAACAATAATAATTTTAAACCCATCTCTATCTCAGCGAATGTTGTAACCCCTAGTGTTGTTGTGTTTATAGCGTAAAGTTTAAAATCATTAAAACTCATCTTAAAATCCTTTAGCGCGTTGTGTTATAGGTCCAGCTTTATACTCGCAAGGGTATTTTTTCACGTGCATACCCTTAGCGCCTGAACTACTACCTTTACCCATTGGAAAACCAGTAGTATCTAGCGGCCCGTCCCAAACGTGCGACTCACCTACTTGTCCTTCTAATGTAGGCTTGCCTAGTAATTTACTTATATTGTGATCCATAATTATTTATTTATTCTTTATAACCTTCTATTCTAGCTTTTATAACGTCAGCTTGTGTAATTTCACCATCACCTGTTTGATCTTTCATAAACACAGGCGCTTGCTGACCCATAGACATTTGTCTTTGATCTAAACCTCCGTATACTTGCTGCGCTACATTTTGAGTTGTTTGATTAAACATAGGTTTAGCTGCACCCATTTGATTAGCTGGCATAGGCGGTTGCACCGTCATCTCCATACCGGTTAATGGGTCTATCATTTTTAAAGGATTTTTATAGTCCATATTATCTTTCTTTATCTTTATTTACGTTATACACAGAGGTTATTAATACCTTATCAGTATAGGTTTGTCCGCGCATTATTTTATTTCGTCTTTCACTAATTGGAATATCTTCCTCGCCAACCATAATCTTATACATAGTGTTGATTAGCCTTTTACATTTAAACGAAACTTTGTATATATTATACTTTTGCGTCGTTCTATTTCTTTCACGCCATACTACTATCCAGCCTTGTTTAAGAAGTTTGTTCCATCTTCTGTTGTCCCAGCTAAATGAGTAACAACCCATTTCAAAATCTTTTTTAGTAAAACGATCCATGCAGTCTAGATATATTAACAGCTCTAATTCTGCATCATTTAAACCGTTATTTCTACAAGCCCATTTGCGAATTATTCGATAGTGTTTTAAAATATTTAAATCTTTAATATCACTAGCTTCTAGTCTTCGCTTCATAAAACAACTACAACATCTTGCAATTTAATAACGTGTAATTTTTCTTTATCTATTTCAATACCATGCCCTGCGTGGCGATCAAAATAAATATTATCACCATCTTTAACACCTGTAACTTCGTCACCGGTATTTAAAACTTTAGCTTTTCTATAGCGTATATCTTCTCTGTGCATGTCAGCAAGAAGTAGTCCACCTTTTGTTTTGGTGGACGCTTCTTTGTGTATTTTTATAATTAAGTTTCTACCTATCGCCTTCATCTATTCTTAAATTATTGATTACACAATCTGTTGAAAGAATAGTAGTAGCTACCGACGCCGCGTTTCTAAGTGCAGACTTGGTAACTAGCAAAGGATCGACAATACCTGACTTAATCATACTTACCATATTTCCTGTAACCACATCTAATCCTTTGCCTTTTACCTTAGGCATTTCATATTCTTTAATGCCGGCGTTTTTTAATATAGTTTTAAACGGAGCTTGTATGGCTTTTAAAAGAACTTCTTCACTTTTATCCTTAGGTTTTATATTGCTAGATGCGTTTAGCAAAGCAATACCACCGCCAGGAACTATACCTTCTTTTATAGCAGCTTTAGTAGCGCATATAGCATCTTCAACTCTATCAGCTTTTTCTTTAAGCTCTAGCTCTGAATTAGCGCCAACTTTTACAACAGCAACTTTAGCGGATAATCTTGATAATCTTTTTTCTAATCTAATTATTTCACCAGCGTTTTTGCTTGTTGTTAATTCTTTTTTAATACTATCAATAAGAGCATTAACCTCTTCATTGTCACGCTCTACTTGAAGTATTGTTTCATGTTCAGTAGTTGTACTTTTAATACAAGTACCTAACATATCAGGTGTTATTAAATCAACATCATCACCAAGATCTTCGTTTATAACAGTAGCACCTGTTAGCAAAGATAAATCTGTTAACATATCTTTTTTAAGAAAACCGTATGTAGGTGCATTAATGATATTAACTTTTATATTACCTTTGTTTTTATTCATCGCAAGTGCTGATATAACAGCTGGTTCGCAGTCAGCAATAATAAGCAAAGGTTTGTTTGATTTTATAACGTACTCAAGTACACTTTGTATTTTTCTAATACTTTCAACCGGTGATTCCATAAGAAGCACCAGAGGGTTTTCAAGCTCAGCAGTTTTAGAGGATTGACTAGTAACAAACGCCATGTTTGTAAGACCTTTATCATACTCAACTCCATCTACAATTTCTACTTTTGTATCGCTTTCAACCGTTTGCTCCATCGTAACAATACCAGTTTCATCTACACCTCGAAAAGCATCAGCAATAACTTTACCAAGCTTGCTATCGTTGTTTGTAGATATCGTTGCAACTTGATCTATTATATTTCCAGAAACTTTAACAGAGTTTTTTTCAAGGTATTTTATAACCTTATTTACAGCGGAATTAATTCCTTGCTTCATGCTTCTAGAACCTTCTTTATCTAGCACTTTGTAAGCTTCTGTTAAAATTGAGTGCGCCAGTACCGTAGCCGTTGTTGTTCCATCGCCAGCTTCTTTGACGGTTTTTCTAGCAGCTTCCTTTAAAAGCGTAGCACCCATATTTTCTACTGGGTCTCTAAGTATAATAGAGTTTGCAACTGTTACACCGTCTTTTGTTATTACTGGCTGGCCGGTGTTATCTTCCAGTATAACACATTTGCCGCTAGCCCCAAGTGTGGAGCTAACAGCTTGTGTCAATTTATCAATACCTTTAAACACATTGGTGCGGGCTTCGCTACCAAAGTTAAGGTTTTTAACTATAGCGTCTGACATTTATTTGATTTGATTAGATTATATTATTTTATTTATTCAAACGTCTTAACGACTTGTGGTCCGCGTAAGTAACCAAGCTTTTTTTCATAGTGCGCTATTGATGCGTCTATTGCTTGCTCAGCTCCTTCGAGGGTTTCGCGTCTCGTTACGTCGATCCAAGAATCTTCTTTTTTTGGATCTAGGTATTCTGTTTGGTAGAAACCGTTTGGTAGCTGGACTATACGCCAGTGTTTCTTTTCAGATACATGCTTCCAAAGGTTGATGGTTTCTTCACTTATTTGTGGTTGACTACTCCACGATTGAGTCTGGTAAAATAGTGTCATTGGTTTTGGTTTTAAATTACTATTTGGTTTGCCATTTCCCTGGCCGGGTATATTCTATATACTCACTTGGTTTTAGTGATTTTTACTTAATCTGCTATTGTCATAGTTACAGAAGTTGGATTTATTTCTAAATCAATAGCTTGCTGTATACCAGTTTCTATAGAAGTTACTAACTCTTCACCCATAGCTTCTTTAGTCCAACCAACTACTATTTCATTTGTTAAATCTTCAAAAGGTATAAATTCACTTTCAGGATCTAAAGGTACAGTCTGCGTACCAATACTAGTTGATTGATATGGATTTCCTTGTGGATCAAGCTCATCTGAAACTCCCGTTACTATCCAGTGTACATTATACACTACATCAGTTTCACTACCCTCTGTTGGGTGTACATCTACTGTTTTACAGTTCCAATTATATACTGTTGCCATTTTTGTTTGGTTTATATTTATTAATTACTTATTTTATTTGTTTTCTAAAGTTTGTATTTTTGTTTCTAAGTTTTTTATTTTAGCATTTAGCTCTTTTACAGAGTTTATTAAAGCAAAAGTTAATGCGTGGCTATCAAAGTTATAAAGTTCTGTATCTTCTTCATCTTCTTCATTTAGTTTAGCATTATATTTTTTAACCGTTTCCGGCATTACGTCTTTTATTTCTTGCGCTATAACACCAATATTGTTTTTGGTTGTAGCGTCAAATCCAGCTTTTCCGTTATAATCAAAAAGCTTAGGCTCTATTTGCAATAGCTCTTGAAGCCCTGTTTCGTAAGGTCGTATATTAGTTTTTACTCTTTCGTCAGATACTACAGTCCAAGAGCTTGAGGTTGGTTTTGCGGCTGAATTGGTAGATAGCTGTAATTGGTATTGCGGGCTGGTTGTTCCAAGCCCCACTCTTCCAAAAGAATCAATATAAATTGCACTACTCGTACCTTTATTTATTGTAAGAGTATTACCAAAATTAAGTTTTGTTTGTCCGCTATAGTCATCGTATTCTAAAAAAGCATCTTGGTTTGCATAAGAAAGAACACCGTTATTACCAAAATAAATACCTGATTTTCCAAACGCACCAGTGTTTAAATTAACAACCGCATTACCGCCATACCCACTTCCGGTAGCGGTTTGTATTCTAAATTCTTCAGTACTGCTGCCGGAGTTAGATGCACTACCTATATGAAGCTTAACTGTTGGTGCGGTAATCCCAATCCCGGTATTACCATTGTTTAATATAGTAAAAACTTGATTAGTGCTATTTGTAAAAAATCTATACCTACTATAGGTTGTTTGGTTTCCTTTAAAATCTAAATAACCTGTAGCATTGCTTCGTTGTATATCGTAATAGTTACTATTCGCGCTGTTGCCTATTCGCAGACCACTTGTATCACTAGCTAGATTTAATAATGCCTGAGGACTAGTCGTTCCAATACCGACGTTGCCTGAAGAATCGATACGCATTCTTTCAGACCCCGCATTAAAATCATATACGTTCCAACAATTTGTTGCCGAGCCAATACCTGTTCCACTACCGTAATACCCTAATGTTGTTTTTGACCTATAGGTAGCATCAGAATTAGCTGTAGATTCAATTAATATAAATTGTTGAGAGCCTGACACGTGAAGTTTTGCAATAGGACTAGTAGTTCCAATCCCCACTTTGCCGCTTCGTAAAACCATAGTTTCTACAGCGCTTGTTGTTTCAAAGGCCATATAACTTGTGCCACCGCTAGTAGATTTTATTTTTAAGCCTTGGTCAAATGCTGTATTGTTATAAGCGCCTGTTTTAATTACCCAATCATTTTGGTTTGCGGCGTATACTATAGGTGTTATATAAGCGCTACCATTATACACGTGAAGTTTTTCACTTGGATTACGAGTCCCAATCCCAACTTCTCCAGATGTACTTAAAAACATTCTGCTAGTGGTAGCAGACGTATTTGTTGATTTATTGTCTACTCTAAAATCAAGACCCCAGCCGCCGTCTGAAGTAACTTGTGTTATAGCGGCTGTGCCGTGAGTAACACCACCGTCCCAGCGCCTGAAATCTAACACGCCTGCAGTACTAGTACCCATTCTTACGCCTATGGTGTTTGTGCCTCCCCAAACATAATTTGTCTGTTCTGTTGCAACGTAATTGTCATTACCTTTTATAGTTAATTTTTGGTTTGGGTTTGTTGTGTTAATCCCGACGTTGCCACCAGATTGAATAGTTATTTTTTGAGTTTCTGTACCAGAAGTACCTGTGAAAAAACCTATACCACCATACTCACTAGCTATTTTTAACGTATCGCCACCGTCAGCGTGTTGAATAAAAGATCTTCGGGTGCCAGCTTGGTTGAATGATAAATAAGGGCTTCCGGTACTAGAAGTTGTGCTTAATTGCAATAAATGATCACCACCTTCAACCTCTAACTTTGCAACTGGGCTCGTCGTCCCGATCCCGACGTTGCCAGTGCCTATAAATCTAGTACTTGTATATCCAACTGTTAACGTGTCACTATCAGCGGTAGTCGTGCCAAGACTCATACTAGAATCACCAATAGCTATCCTCAAGGCACTGCTTCCAACATTAAAATTATTTTCAATACCAGAAAAATTAACCGCATCAAAATTATTAACAGTAAAAGTACTAAAGCCATTATCACCTGTTATTGTTAAATCTTCTACATTTGCAAAATCAATATCTACATAGTTTGTTTCATCGCCTGCTGTTTGTGTTATTTTAGAATCTGTAAGTGTATCAGAATCTTGCCACATAACTATTTTGCCAGCGGTGCCTGATCCATCTGGTACACCTGGTATAGCTGAGCCATCTACCCAATCAGTACCTGTAACTGTAGATACTAATACTTGGTTTGCTGTACCTGGAGAATTATTTGAATCGTAATATGCGCCTGTAACTCTTGCGTTACCAGCTACGTGAAGTTTCTGTGTAGGATTAGTCGTCCCTATCCCGACGTTGCCTGTAGAAGTGATGCGCATATTTTCACTTCCATTTGTATTAAATGTAGTTGTTGTTGCGTCTATACTTAGCGCATACCACTGGGCAACATTTGATCCTAAATAAAGACTTTTTGTGTTGTCTGCATTTGGTCTTATATAAGAAAAAGCTCTGCTAAATTGCAAGCCATAGCCACGCATTTCGGTGTAGCTGCCGTCATTAAAATATGATCTTATAGCATCGTCAGTAGTTCCATCTCCAACTTGAAGTTTTGTTAATGGACTAGTCGTCCCGATCCCGACGTTGCCCTTTAGCTGTGTTGTAACTATACTGTTGTTCCCAAGCACCGCTGTGTTGCTACCAAGGCCAATAGCGTTATAACCTATTACTATTTGGTTTGTTTGGTTATCACCGCCTGCATCAGAATCAGCTCCTATAAAAACAGAATCATTAGCTGTTACAACATTATTATTACCGCCTCCATATTTTTGCCCAGCAGCATACCCCACGCCTACGTTTCTTCGCCCGCTCGTTATTTTGTTTAATACTTCTTGGCCTATTCCTGTATTATCGCCAGAACTTGTTGAAGATTGAAGACTGTTAAAAGCACCTTGGCCTATTGCTGTATTGGAATCTGACTGAGCTTGATATAAAGCGCGGTAACCGACAGCTGTGTTGTTGCTAGAATTTGTAGTAA
>Ga0257114_1000649_pt1 | contig 26866 bp, 17 predicted proteins | sample SI112_10mmetaG_FD_190149 | JGI IMG/M metagenome (GOLD analysis project Ga0257114, IMG submission 190149) | Marine microbial communities from Saanich Inlet, British Columbia, Canada - SI112_10m | ecosystem: Environmental > Aquatic > Marine > Inlet | place: Canada: British Columbia | collected...
GCCCGAGCGCGCAGCGGCGCGATCGAGATCGCGACGAGCGCCCCCACGAGCGCCGCGACGAGGGCTTGACGGCCATCGCCTCGTCGCGCCCGCTTCATCCTGCCGCGGACGACGTGCTCGAGGCGCGCGGCGCGATCGACGCAGACAAGAAGACGATGAACGCGCTGACGCGACGTCGCGTCGGCGTGTCGGGCCGCCGCTGAGAGGCGAGCCGAGAAGTCGCGAGGTCTCGCCGCGATCACCCAGCCCTCGCGCGCCGCGGTGTCCCGTCCCGCCGCCTTTTTTTTGTCGAAAAAATACTGAGGGCGGACCCAAGATAGCACTATAACGGATCCAAATACCACTAAAGCGGACCCAAACTACTTAAAGCGGACCCAAACGAAGTGCCGCGCGAAAAACCGCCGCGCCGTCGTCATACGTCGATGCGCGCGCCGTTTGCGCCGCTCACGAACGCTCCGAGGCGCGTACGACCGAGGGCGTTGTCTCAGTCGTCCGAGTCGGAGTCGGAGCACGACGAGAATGACCGTCATCTTGCACCCGTGGGCGACGTGATTGGTGCTGCTCATCCACGCCTTCGACGCGAGTTCGTTACTCTCTCGGAGTTCGCGTTCGACCTGCAGAACGGCTCGCGCGACCGTACGCGTAAACAAAATTACCCCGCCCCGCGCACACAGGCGGCCGAGCGAGTTAGACGGGTGCGTCGCTCTCGATGAAGCCGCCGCGAAGAAACGCCGTGTAGCACACACTTGGTGTTTTTTAATTCGATCGATTTTCGTACGCCTCGACGTGGCCGCGCACGCTCGCGATGACCTCCTTCTCCGTCGTGTTCTTGCCGTAAAAGGTGACGAACGATTTTAAGAGTTGTTTAAACATTCGACAATAACTTCTGGCCTTCAAGACGTGGCGTTCCCACGATCCAGCTCGCTCGGCGATTTTTTTTCATTCACTTGGTGTCCGCACCGACGGTGTTCCAAGGAATGGACACGTTCGCGAATACGTTTGTGGTGCACTCCGCGCGGCGGCGGCGGAGTTGACGTTCGACGCCGAGCGCGGTGGCCCAAAACGCGTCGCCGACGAGCGGTCGGCGATGGTAGAGAAACAACGGCAACACCATCTGTAGTCGCATGTGCATCGCGTCCCAATCCGAATTCGCACGCTCCAACGCGTCTGGTATCGTTTGAAAGTCCCTCTCGGGTATCATCACCGAAAACGCCGACCAATCGACGAGCCAACTGAGTGGTAATTCATAGTCGTCGGCGAGAATCACCGGCACGCATCCAAAGAGCATGGACTCGATCAATCGCGGACTGTGCACGCGCGTCCCGCGCATGTACAGGCAGAATCTCGAGTTTTTCATCTTCGCGGTGTATTCTTTCGACGTGGAACAACTCGGACCCAAGTCATACATCTGACCGCGCGCATTTTTGAGCAAGAAGTTCGCGATCTCGCGACGATTCGGAAACGAATTGATCGCCCCTCGAAACATTAATAGAGTCTCTCTCTCGGCGTTGGCGAACGCTCTCCGTCTCGCCGCGTGCAGCGGTATCACAAAACTCAAACTATTGATGGCGCTGACGTCCTTATCGGGATGAAACGGTGCTTGCGAAGTGTGCGGACGCGAGGGTGAGATTGTCTCGGACGACGCGACGACAAACGTCGTCGATAAGATGACATCCTTGTGTCGCAACAGAGACATCGTGCTCGAACCGTGAGTAATGACGGAAAAGCGACTGCAACTTTCACCGCTCCTCACCCACGCGTTCGGATCTTCGGCCGACGCGTAGTCTATCGCGTGTTTCACACCTCGAGCCATCGCGCTTCGACCTTTTTCCGAAAAATGTCTCAACTTGTCCATGACGCGATCAAAGTACGGATTTAAAGGCAACAAGTAGGCGTCGTTGACGTCATCGACGCTCGAAGCGCACGATGAAAACGGACCGTTTTGGAAGTTTCGATTCAGAAAGTCCTCCACGTCGAACGCACGATTCCAGTTCATCGCCACTCGTCGAATGAGAGCGTTGCGCACTCGCGTCCGCGTCGGTTGCCTGAACGATTTCACGCAGAGTCGTCGTGGCAAACTTTCCATGGATGCACACAGCCCGGTTAAACCATCGTATCCCGAAGAGGGTCGTAAAGGGAAATCTTTACCATCACCGACGCCACCGTCCGAGCACATCGCGCGAAACGTTGGAAATCCGTACTCGTCGAATCGCGTCACCGCGTCTCGACGATATCTGCCGCCGCCGCGACGACCCACGAGATGCCTCATCAAAGACCACGCGTCGAGCAGCTGCCCCTCACTCGCCGACCGGAACTGCCGCACGTGCACACTTCGCACGCCCACCGACATCATCGCGAGGGACGTGATCGCGGAAAATAGAAACAACGCCATCAACACGACGCGCAGCGACCGCATGGTGACGCTCACGCGCGCGCCCAGCCGCTCGAACGCGCGCACCACACCCGGGGTCATCGCGCGGTGACCGCGGCATCACCAGGGGTGCGGTGACCCGCCGCACCCGCCATCGAGCGACCCGGCGACGCGCGCGTCACCGCGACCCACGGCGCACGTCCAAGTGGCGGGCGTCTCCCACGATGTGCGGTGCGTGCGTGACGCGCGCCTCAAAGTGTCGTCACAAGGTTTTGTTTGCCACGCGCCGATTGGATCTCCTATCAACTTTACAACTCATTTCTTTCTACACGAAAGCGACCTTCGCGCCGATTTGAGTTGTTGATTCAGCGACGTCTGCACGTCGAAGGCGCCGAATATATCAAGATGGTATCTAGCCGATTTTTCGAGCGACTCCACTTCGGCTCGACCGAGTATGTCATCGAGCGCGCCACGCACGGACGTCTCGATTCGCACGTCCCCGCATACGTACACGTGTCCGCCTCCTTTAATCAAATCGCGAATCCCGTCGCCGTTCTCGCGCATCACGGCGTCGACGTACTTTTTCGGCAAGTCTGGCTCGCGAGAATACCCGACGAGGTACGCTGTCAACGCGCCATTTTCGGCGGCGATTTCCATCTCGTCGCGATACAACTGATTTCCTCGCGTTCGACATCCCACAATAAGCCATGCGTCGCTCCTTTGTTCAGGCGCCATGCACGCGCGATGATCGACGAACCCCTTAAAGGGCGCTATCCCAGTCCCGCCAGCGATCATCAGAATCGGCACCTTCGGAGACCGCGGCAATCGAAACGCCGGCGCCGGGAGCATCTCGACCATGACGTTTGTGCGCAAGGGCAACGTCGCCAAGAAATCAGAACAGAAGCCGAGATGCATGTGCGAATTCACGCCGTCGCCATTCCTGTACGTCACACGTCCGACGGTTAAAGAAAACACGTTATTTCCGACGGCGCGCGGCGAGCTCGAGACGGAGTAATAACGCGCGCGAAGTTTGGGTATCTTGAGAAGAATGTCTCGCAGCATTTCGATGCCCACCGCCTTGTCACGGCGATGCGTCGCGCTCAACGTCGGAAATTGATCGAAGAGTGTAGATATCCGCGCGCCAGTCTGCGAAATCCACTCTCGCCGCGCGTCTTCATCGAGCGCCAAGTTTTCCATTTGTGCTTTGCACGTTTCGTCGTCGACGTAATGCGCGAGGGCTTGCAGCAACTCCGCCGATGGCTCTTTGTTGATATCCAGCACCGTAGTGAAAAGATAACCGGCACCGACTGGGTTCGGAATGCTCGAGTCGAGTGAATTCTCAAAGATTTCTGATTCGTCCAGAGGAGCTAGTTCGATTTGATCGTCAAAGTCGATGCCAAAGTGCGCGACGAAATAGCGCGCGCGCGCTTCGCTCGTTCGAGGGTACACTGAAACATGATCGCCGGGTTTGTAAAACTCGGTGTCTCGATGCCCGCGCGGTAAGGTGAGTGTCACGGCGACAGTATTCAATCTACTACCGTCGCCGAGCACGACTCGATCGGTTAACGTCGCCGGCACGCCTGCTCGATGGTCAGCCGTGTGGTCTCGTCCGTGCACGTCACGGCGACGCACGTTCAAGGCAAACGACGGTTGAAGCCGCGCCCCGCTTACAAGCTGATTGGTCAAAAGATCGCGCAGCGACGCGGTAATGCGCTCGTGTTTGTGGAACCAATTGAACAGACTCTTCGTGAACTCGTGCACGCTGGCGTCTTCACCCTCGAGCTGATCGGCGCAAACCATAGGAAACATCTCTTTCGCGTCGGCTTCGCGGAGTGCCATCGCGAACTGCTTGCCACCGCCGCAAAACTTTGGATAGGCGCGCGAGCCGAACGCGCACAACGCGAAATTCTTGTCTTTCAACGCCTCGCGCGCTCCGTCACTACGGCACCACTCGATGAACCTTTCCGACCCCGTCGGAACTGCTCCCGACCCCGTGGTCGACGCGAGCACGATTACGAATTCAACGCGCTCGAGCGCTTTCAAAAGGTCGTCACTTCGCAGGTCAGGATTCGCGACGTTGATTGGCCGAATCATCGGAAATCTTTGCCTCAAGAACAACCACAGCCATGACGCGCGTGCTTGCGTGCGGCCTCCGTCCGAAGCGTACAGAATAAGCGCTCCGTTTACTCGCACCATGCGCTTGCGCCACTTCGCCGCCGCGACGGCGACGTGCATCGCCGCTTGAGACAGCCCAGAAGCGGTGAAGAAGTTGGCGCGCCGCGCGCGAATCACGAGTTGATTCAGACTCATACCGCCGACGAGCGCCGGTTTCAGCGTATACTCCGTCATCTTGTTCAAGCCGAGATAAATCGAAGACGTCGAAGCCGCGGTGGGGGGTACGATCCACTTCCAATTTCCAGGCGCGTAGCCGCGATCTTTCATCTCATCCGCGTACCACTGCGCAAAGGATTCGGCGCACGTGTGATGGTCAGCGATGCTCACACGCGCGCGCTTGAAAGAATACAGAACGGCGTAATTTATCGCAGCGAGCGCGTGATCTTTCCATAAAGTTTCGTTCGTAGACGTGTCGATGCCCATCGCTTTGGCAATTCGTGGCGCGAAATTATATCGCGACTCGTCGCAAAAGTTGCGCGTCGCTATCTCAGTCACCATGTACCAACCGTTGAAGGGCGCGGCCGTGTAATGCAAACCACCGAGATCGAGCGTGATGTTCGACACGGCTGGGATGCCATACCAGCGCAATCCGAGCTGCGAGATGCCAGGAATCGTAGGGTGGTGAATCGGTACCTCGAGCAAGCACTCGTCGGGAAGTTCGTAAATGCTCGGCGGCGTCGAAGGACTGATTTGCACCACAATCGGAAGCGGATCGAACGGAGTCTCCGCACCGCCTTTCGGTACCCAATCGAAATACTTCTTCACGGAGTCGGTGAAGTGCAACTCTGCGGGGTCGCCGATTGTGGTTTCGTTCGGTCCTCGATGGCCCGCGTATCGAATGAGTTGCGAATTCCAAACGCGCGGTCCGTCTTCGGTGTTCGGCGTCTGCGGTTTAAACACCGTCATGAGCACCGGAATGTGATCACCGCCTATTCCACGCCTTAAGTGTTCCTTAATAGCCTCAAACATCTCGTCGTTCGTCTCGGCGTCTCGAGCGTCGATGACGTCGAGCGTCGCCCAGAATTTTCTATTAATGCACTTCGGCGCGTTGCGCCACGCGATTCGCGCGCCCCAACGAATCTCATCCAGCGTGTGCGCATACGTCCCCGTGGTGTCGATGGAGTCGAGTATGTGTTTTACTCGTGCATCCGTAATCTTTTCATCAATCCCTCGTTCGTGACCGTACAACCGCGCGTACTCTTCGGCTTCTCTTCTCAGTTTGTTTCCCGCGCTCTCGCGCTTCGTCTTCGCCGCTTCCAACGGCTCGCACCCGCGCGGGCACACCGCGGGATGCTTTCCGTGCACGTATCCCGGGTACGGATCCACGGACACCTGCGTTCGAGCGTCAATCATCGCCAAATCGTCGTCAATCGCCGCGCTAACGGTCGTGTGAAACGCGCGCGCGATTATAACTTCAACTCTGTTCTTCGTCGCGTCGCGTCGACGCACCGTGCCGTGCCCGAACGGACATCGTTGCACGGGTAATCGCGCATCGTCCGTCGCGCCGTCGTCGTCGTCGTCGCCGTCGTCGTCGCCGCGTCGACCCCGCTTCGCGCGCGACGCCATCGCGACCGAGTGTGGGGCGGCGACGACCCGACGACCGACTCGGCGCGCGGTCGGGCGTTTCGGTCCCGTCACTGCGCGTCGCGCGGACGCGTCCCTCGTCGCGTCGCGTCACCGCCGCGCGAGCGAATCGAGCGTCGGCGTCGCGGGGCGGGAGACGAAAGTCGCGACGAACGGTGGACCGCGTCCGCGACGGCGCGCGCGCGAACGGCGACGTCGCGCGCGATGACGTCTTCGAAGGCGATGGCGGTGATGATGTGCGTCGCGATGCGTGCTTTTGACGCGCGCGGGGCGCTGGCGCAGACACCGACGTACGAGACGATCGCGACGGACGGCACGTTCACGTCGACCCGAACGCTGGCGCACGATGAGTACGCGTACTTTCAGTTTGCCATACCGGACGCCTCGAGCGACGCGGACGTCACGTTGGAAGTCATCGACGGCGACGCCGATTTATACGTCAAACGACCGTGCACGTCGTCGACGTGCACGGCACCGAGTGAAAACTGGTGGGATTGGCGAAGTGTGCACAGCGCGGGCAGGGATGAAGTCTTCATACACGCAGAGGTATTGTCGTCGAACCAAATATCCGTCGGCGCGGACAAGTTTTTCCTAGTCGCCGTCCACGGATGGACGATGCACGGGGCAACGTTCAAGTTGTCGGTCGAAATCGTGCCCGAGAATAGATTGTTGAATCCCGCGCAGACAGCCGCGCTCGAGGGCATTTTTACGAAATGCTGCTCGTCGACGACGTCGTGCCCGGTTTGGAAAACTGCCAGAAGATACGGTTACGATCCCTGCCACTGGGGCTTGGCTGGATGCACGAAGGCGAACGAGACGAAATGGTTGAATCTGCAGGGGCTGTACTTGGATTGCGAGCTCGGTTCATCCGACGTCAGCGCATTCGGGTCGTCGTTGCGTAGGCTGTATGTCGGACAAAACACGGCGCTGAAACTCGCCGACGAAGACGCGACGATTGGATTGTTGAAGGTGCTTCCGAATTTGGTAGAAATAGACGTAACCGGAATCGATCTACAGGGGCGAACCGTGGATGGACTGTGTCACGCATCGGTGAGCGCGAACTTGACGCGTATCGGTTTGAACACGGCGAACGTGTCGGGCGCGTTGCCACAGTGCGTGGTGGATAAACCTCAGTTGATGGATCTCGCGATGCAGTACAATTACTTGACCGGAACGCTGCCATCACTACCATCGTCGTCCAACTTACGAGCGTTGTATCTCCACGAGCAAAGGTCGGCAGACAGCATCAGCGGCGTTCTACCGCCGTCGTACGTCAACTCGACGACGCTCGAGCACTTATGGCTGACCAATCTGAAACTCTCGGGCGCGTTGCCCGACGTGTTTTCGCCGACAGGCGTGTGGCGAGAGATATACTTGAACAAAAATGCATTTAACGGTACGATTCCAGCGTCTTTGGGCTCGCAGCGATATCTGCCGGTGCTCGACTTGTCCTTCAACGCGTTCTCAGGAGCGGTTCCCGGCGGTATTTACGATCACCCGAACCGCACGCACGTTGGCATCAAGTCGAACAAATTGACGCAAGTGAGCGTGTCCTCAATCCACAGCCCGCCGGGCGCGTCGCTGATACGTCTCGATGCGTCCAAAAACGTAGTCAACGAGACGGGCGTGTCGACGATATTCACTCGAATGCCGAAGCTGCAGTATCTCTACTTGAACGACAATGAACTTCACGGCGTCATCTTGGACGACTCGACGACGCCGGTTTGGGCGCTTCGACAATTAGACGTGAGTACAAACTATCTCGAAGGCGAAATTCCTGGCGCCTCGTATTGGGGTAAAATCTTCACGTCGAGCGCGCCCGCGGGACGAAAGTTTGACATATCGCAAAACCTGTACACCAGAGCCCCATCCTGGTTCGGCGCTTACACCGGCGATTCTGGTCTGACGATCACACTGGGCAGCGGGTTGTACGATCCATCCTCCGATGCCGACGCCGCGCTCGCGTCTGCGAATGCAAAGCCTACGGTGTCGAAATTCATGCTAGCGCTGTTGCTCATAACGCTCTTCGCCATGAGTGGACTGGGCCTGTACTTGGGCATTTATATCTTGGTGCAACGGCGAAATCGGGCGCACGCGAATCGCTTTAGGCAGTTTCATGACTTTGACCAAGGTCAAGGCGTCGAGATGGCGTAACGACGCGATCGAACATGTCCGCGCCGTGAATTCCTTCATTCCTTCATTCCTTCATTCCTTCATTCCTTCATTTGTAACACATACTAGAGCTGCTGTTAAAATCTATGCGCGAGTTTCGCCGTTTGTTTCGCGACGAGCTCGGCCGCGGCGTCGTTGACGACGAAATCGTGCTTGACGCTGAGATCATCGACTGTGAACACGCCCACGTCTAACGCTGCGAGAGCATCACGCTGGTGAAACGGTGCCCAGTGATCGTCGTGTGCGTACACCGCGACAAAGCGCCCGTTATCCGCGCCTCGGCGAACGAGCGCGCACTCGCTCACCGGCGTCGTCAATTGCGCGAACTCAGTCCGCCCCATGAATACCATATTTATCAGACTTTGCCATCTCAGCCATGCGCTGGTGACGTCCGCGGCGGCGCTATCCATGGATTTTGTCACAGTATTCTTCAACAACGCCAATCGAACGCCCGGAGCGACGAATCGTAACGCGTCTAAAAATCGTCCAAGCGCGTGCACAACGACGGATAATCGAGTCACGAAACTCAGACTCGATTGCAGCGTGCTTTGCGTGTTGACGTGAAGAAACGGCATCAAACCCACCACGCCGCTCACCCTGTCAAATCCGAGCTCAGACATCGCGTGAAGCGCCAAGTGAGCTCCGATACTGTGACCGACGACGACGACGGGCTCTGGCCCTTCGTCGTCGCAACATCGATCGATGTATTCGCATACGTGCGTCTTTTGCTCATCCAACGAGAACCACTCGCTACGTCCACGGCGTTCGGCCTCGGTGTGTCCCAAATAACCGACGACGTCGACCCTCACGGCGTCCAACTCGTCGCACAGCGTTTTCGCGAACGTCGCGTAAAACGCCGCGCAACCGGGATTACCTGGCACCACGAAGACGCGCGGGCCTTTCCCGTCAGCGCGTCGCGCGCGAATGATTTCGTACTCACACCCTGTGAGCGTGGACGACGACGTCGAAGCCGACGCGGACGACGCGGCGCGGTCGCGAACGATGTCGCGCGAGACTCTGGTGAAACTTTCCACAACCGTTAAAGACGGCGACGCCATCGTCGTCAGCACGCGTCCACGACGTCGGGTCGGACGCGTGAACGACGATGACACCGATGGTGATCTCGTGTGCGACAGCGCGCGCGCGAGACGGCTCGAAACCATGCGTCGCGGTGTGCGGGGACGGGCGCGCCGTTAACCCTAGTCGCGCGCGCGAAATCGCGAGGTGGATTTTCATAGAACCCACCGGTGGGCTTTGCATCTACAATGTCTACGTCTACGCACGGTGAATGGCGCCGATTACGTTAGATTTTTATCCCCTTGGTCTGCTTGACGTCGCGGACGTACTCCGTGAGCAACTTTTTCGCCTCAAATCCCAACACGCGTTTCGCCAAGCACGTCGACGCGAGCGTGCCTTTCAAGTCAGCTTCTCGAGCGTCGACGAAACGATGCTTGGATGAAATCATCTTCGCCAAGTCGAGCACGGTAGTGCTCGTACCCGAACCTATGTTGAACGTTCTCCCGGTCGCGGCATCGTTCATCGCCGCGAGGATGAGGCCGCGCGCGGCGTCTTCGACAAAGATGAAATCCCGAAACTGCGTGCCGTCGCCTTCAATTTCGAGCGCCTCACCCGCGATCGCGGATGCGAAAAATCGACCGGTGACCACGGCTTGTTCGCCCTCCGCGGGTTCGTCTGGGCCATACACCATAAATAAGCGCGTGATGACCGCCTCGACGCCGTACATCGAATAGTACAGACGCGCCAAGTCCTCGCCTTGCGCCTTTGTCGTCGCGTACGGCGTCGTCGTCGTTCGTAGATGCGTCCTTTCCTCGTCAAAGGGTGTTGGTTGGTTGCCATAATACGTCGAAGATCCTGCGTACACGAACCGAACGCGTCGCTTCTTCGCCGCGAGGAGCTCGTCGTCTCTCTCGCGTGTCGCTCTGAGCACGTTCTCCGTGCCCTTGACGTTGGCCTCGACGCACGCGTAGACGATATCGTGCTTGGAAGCATCCAGCGTTGGTTTCACCTTACTCACGGCGGCGAGGTGAAAGACGTACGCCACGTTCGCCATCGCTGATTTCACATCCTTGTACTGTCGAATATCGCCCTCGACGAGCGCAAACTTCCCCTCCTTTTGCTTCTCCGCGGCGAACGCCAACCGCGCTCGAGATCCAGTGCTCAGATCGTCCAATACGCGTACGCGCAGACCGATCGCTAACAATTGCTTCACTAGTTCGCTCCCGATGAACCCCGCACCGCCGGTGACGAGCGCCCACTCGTCCTCGACGTAGCCGCCGCCCGCGCGCCTCTTCGCGTACGCGTCCGACGCCAATCCGCTCGCTCGAATGAACGTGTCCCGACACGGATCGTGTCGCTCTAACCCGACCGCCCGATTCCACGCCTCCTGCGTTAATCCACAATCCCTTCTCGGCGCGCTGCCATCCATGATGACCTTGTCGCCGCCCTCGTCTTCGAAGAACCCAGCCGCGAGCGACGCCCTGAGCTCTTCAATCTTCCCGCTCGTCGACGCCGTCGTGATGAGCGCGAGCAAAGTGACGACGCTCGCGACGAGAAACGCCTTCAACGCCCTAGACGTCGGTCCGCTGTAGTTGTGCGAGTGCGGTCTCGGGCGTTTATTCGGCGTCGTCGACATCCCGGAGTGCGACGCGCTCGCGGCGCCGCTCGCGGTCTCGACGTACGCGGTGCGATCGCCGGCCTCGCAATCGGTGTGCGAGACGCCGACGATGCGTTGGTTGAGCTCGCTCGTCATCGCGCGCGACGGCGACCGATCGCGACGACGCCAAGTGCGGGGCGCGCGGCGGTTGATGTGACTCCACGCCGACTGTTTGATTTCAAGGCGCTATCTAGCCCACCGACGACTGGCGCGGCGATTATTTACTACGCGCTGCCCGACTTCCACGGCTTTAACACGGGAAGGAGCACGGATATTAATATGGTCATCAAGATGACGATCACGATGCACGTCCACTTGCGCGTGTTCTTCTGATACGCGCGCGCCTTTTTAAGCTCGACGTGCCCTTGCTGCACGTATTCCACGGATCTCGCCACGTGGCTTTCGACGTTGTCGATCATCTCTCCTTGCGCCTCGACGAGAACGGACATGTCTAAAAACACCTGGTTCAGCTCGAGTAGCTTGCGTTCGAGCTCGAGAATGGCGTTGTGTCGCTCTTGAATCTCGTTTACGGTGTCTAAAATCTGTCCCCGACCTTGCTCGAGCAGGGCTGTTTGAAACATCGTCTCGCTCTCGCCGGTTTCGATCAACCGCTCGACGTCTTCCTCCTTCGCCTCCGTTCCAGTCACCGCGAAATATCGCCGCTCGACGATTTCCTTATACTCCTCTCGTAAGCGTTCGCGCAAGTTTTGAAACTCACCCATCTGTTCCTTCAACTTCGTCTTCATCGAGCTCGTCAGCGCCGCTCGCGTGCGATGCTCGCTCGACCCTTGGGCGATTTTCCCACTCTTTAACGCCTTTTCGTTATCCTCGTCCAGGTTTTCCAGCCTTAACTTTGTCTCTCGCGCAATCTTACTCACGCCTTCGATCGTCGCGTTCATGCGATCCTGCCTCTCGCGCGTTTCCTCCGCCGAAGTCGCGCGTTTCGACGCCTCGTGTTCGTCGTGCAGCGCGCGCAGCGCCGCGCGAATCTGCGTCATGTTCGATTTCACCGCTTGCACGTCGCCGAAGAAGGTCGACATGAGATCCTCGGACGTCGTCGACGTCGTCGCCACCGTCCCATCGCTCGCGGTCGTCGTCCCGCGCCCTCCCGCGTCTCGCGTCCCGAGCTCGACGTCCGCGACGTCGTTCGAACCGTTCGACGCGTTCGCGCGCGCGCGCGCGTCGCCGTCGTACACGTTCGTCGCGCCCACGGCGGCGAGTAAATCATTCATGCCGAGACACCGGCCGTCGCGCGCGGCGGGTCCGTCGTCGTCGCGCGCGGCGCCGCGCGCGGCGGGGTCGTCGCCGTCGCGTCGCGTCGTCGCGTCGTCGGACCGGCGAACGTCGCGCGCGGCCGACCGATCGATCCGATCGATCCGATCCGATCGATCCCACGCACGCCCATCGATCGCATCGATCGGTTTCCCCAGAATCACCCTCGCGCGTGGTTTTCGTTCGACCCGCGCGCGCGACGGTCGCCGATGTCGCGAGTTCCCGAAATCGCGCGATTTGATTGGCTCGCGCGTGACGAATGACGATTGCCGCGCGACGACGCCGCGCGCGACGATCGGACGCACACCGCGACGCGACCGAGCGAAGATGGCGCGCGCGCGAGGTCGCGCGACGCGATGGACGACGATCGCGCTCGCGTGCGTCGTGAGCGCGATGTGCGTGTTCGGAGGCGCGACGAACGGTGCGTGGACGGAAAGATGAGCGAACGATGCGCGAAAGAAAGATGTCGACGAAGCTCGACGAAGATTTCCGACCGCGCGCGCGATCGAGTCGCGACGCGCGGGCGGCGCGGCGCGAGCGAGCGCGAGATGCGTGAACGATGACTGACCGAGCGCACACGTCGACGACGCAGTGCGCGCGGAGGAAGACGCGACGACGGACGCCGGCGCGGCGAAAATCCCAGACTTCGCCCCGGGGGCGGAAAAGTTTGAGTTCCAGGCCGAGGTCTCGCGATTGATGGACATCATCATCAACTCGCTGTACTCGAACAAGGATATTTTCTTGCGCGAATTGATCTCGAACGGCTCGGATTCTTTGGACAAGATTCGATTCATGTCGCTCACCGACAAGGAGCAATTGGGAAGCGGCGAAAACGCCGATCTCGACATTCGCATCAAGGCTGACAAGGAGCGCAAGGTGCTCACGATTCGCGACCGAGGCATCGGGATGACGAAGGACGACTTGATGAACAACCTCGGTACGATCGCCAAGTCCGGAACGTCCGCGTTTTTGGACCAAATGGCGTCTGGCGGCGACATGTCTTTGATCGGACAGTTCGGCGTCGGTTTCTACTCCGTCTACCTCGTCGCCGACTTTGTCGAAGTGCGCTCGAAACACAACGACGACGACAAGCAATGGGTGTGGCAATCTAAGGCTGATGGCAACTTTGCCATCTCCGAGGACGAAGGCGAACCGCTCGGCCGCGGGGTGGAGATCAACATCTACCTCAAGGAAGAAGCGCAAGAGTACCTCGAAGAGACCAAGCTTCAAGCTCTCGTCGAGCGTTACTCCGAGTTCATCAACTTCCCCATCTACCTGTACAACTCCAAGGAAGTCTCTGAAGAAGTACCCGTCGAAGCCGGCGACGAGGATGAAGAAGCTGACGTCTCCGGTGACGACGCCGAAGACGACGAGGAAGGCGACGATGAGGAAGGCGACGAAGACGAAGAGGACGACGAACCGAAGACGAAGACCGTGACCAAGACCGTTTGGGATTGGGAACGCCTGAACGACGTCAAGGCGATCTGGCTCCGAAGCACGAACGAAGTCGAAGAGGAAGAGTACACCAAGTTCTACCAAGCTCTCGCCAAGAACTCTGAAGAGCCGCTCGCGTATTCGCACTTCAAGGCGGAGGGCGACGTCGAATTCAAGGCCATTCTCTACATCCCCGAACGACCATCGCCGGACTACTACGACAACTACTACAGCCGCGCGAGCGCGCTCAAGTTGTACGTCCGCCGTGTCTTCATCTCTGACGAGTTCGACGAGTTGTTGCCCAAGTATTTGAGCTTCATTAAGGGCATCGTCGACTCGGACACGCTCCCCTTGAACGTGTCTCGCGAAACTCTCCAGCAACACACGAGCTTGAAGACGATCAAGAAGAAGCTCGTTCGCAAGGCGCTCGACATGATTCGCAAGCTCGCGGAAGAAGGCGGCGATGCGGAAGATGACGATGCCAAGCCCGAAGGCGAAGATGACGCGGCGACGAAGGACGAGCCGAAGTATGAAAAGTTCTGGAAGTCGTTCGGCAAGGCGATCAAGCTCGGGATCATCGAAGACGCGAGCAACCGCGTGCGCCTCGCCAAGCTTCTTCGATTCCAAACCTCGAAGTCCGACGGCAAGCTCGTCTCTTTGGAGCAGTACGTCGAACGCATGAAGGAGGGCCAAAAGTCGATTTATTACATCACCGGAGAATCCATCGACGCGCTCAAAAACTCTCCGTTCCTCGAGAAGCTCATCTCCAAGGACTTCGAAGTCATCTACTTCACCGATCCCATCGATGAGTACACCATGCAAAACTTGACTGAATTCGATGATTTCAAGTTCTCCAACGCGAGCAAGGAAGACCTCAAGTTTGGCGACGCGGACGACGACGAAAAGGCTCGCTTTAAGAAGACGAAGGAGGCGTTCAAGTCTTTCACCACGTGGTGGAAGAGCAAGCTTCCGGACACCATGATTGAAGCGGTCAAGGTCTCCAACCGCCTCTCCACCACCCCGTGCGTCGTCGTGTCGTCCAAGTACGGCTGGTCCGCAAACATGGAACGCATCATGAAGGCGCAAGCCATGGGCGACGAATCCCGTCACGAGTACATGCGCGGCAAGAAGACGCTCGAAGTGAACCCGAGACACCCGATGATCGCGGCGCTCAAGGAACGCGCGGCTACGGATCCGGACTCCGAAGAAACGGAAACGTTGGCCAAGCTCATGTTCGAAACCGCGATGTTGGAATCTGGTTTCTCGTTCGACAAGCCTCAAGAGTACACCTCTCGCGTTTTCGACTTGTTGAAGTCGAACATGGGCATCGAAAAGGATGCTGAACTCGTCGACGAGACCCAGTTCCACTTGCCGGAAGAAGAAGACGAGGAAGATAAAAAGGAAGAAACCAAGGAAGAAACCAAGGAAGCTCCGAAAGACGAGCTCTAAACGATTTTAATATGAGATGACACGCGAATTTTGTGTTAAAAGCGAGAACAAAACAAACTCATCGGAAGGCATCGTAAGCTTTTCACCGACGACCGCTTAGCGAGCCTGGAAGCGTGACGAAGCTGCGTCGACCCGGTCCCGCTCGTGTAGTCATCTGAAGTCCCGCAAATGCTGGGCCGCGAACTGGCAGCATGCGTCGGCTCGATTTCGGCTGAAGTCCCGCAAATGCTGGGCCGCGAACTGGCAGCATGCGTCGGCTCGATTTCGGTTCGCGCGCGGGAGCGGGAGAAGGCGCGGGCGCCGGGGAAAGGTCTTCGTCGAGTCCCTCGTCGTCGAGACGGATCAGTTCGAAATGGATTTCCACGTCTCCTGCGCGCGCATCGCCGACGCTTTCCGCATGTTCCTCGTAGCGTTCGAGTGATTCCGTCCCCGACATGAGCACGCCACCGTTGTCTTCCACCGTTTCGTGCAACGCGACGAAGTCGCAAAAGTATCCGGTGCGATCTCGATCGACGTCGGACGCACCACACCTTCCGAATTCTTTCCCTGGAAACGGAATCTCGTTCGAGCATTCATCAGGAAACATGAAACCGCAAATGTGCATCGTGTGCATCGTGCCCTGCTCGCCGTTCGGGACGTATAACACGAAAGACATCGACGCGAAATCGTTCTCCGCCGTCGGCCATTTGACGGCGAGAAAGCTCGCGCCTACCTCCACAGCGGCGGTATCCGCCGCATCGACGGCTTCGCGCTCGACGAAAGGTTGAATCGTGACATCAGCGGCAAGAACTGAGTCATCGATGAACATTTCAAGTTCATCCATCGCCCTGTGAACGTCTTCGGCTATTTTCTCGGGTAGCTCGCGGAAGTACTCGCTCGCGTTCACAGTAGAAGTCGCTGAAGGGTCATCCGCCGCGACGACGCGCGAACAGAGACACGCCGAGACGAAAACGAGGAAGGTTGTAAAGATTTGGTTTCTCATGTGCGCTTCCCTTGCGCGTGCGTCGGTTTGTGACGCGTGCGATGGGCGCGCGTGCCCAGAGTCGACGAGAGTACACACGCCGCCGAGATACGATGGATTGGTAATCAAACATAGTATGTTATCATTAACACCGAGCGTTTTCAAATCATCGTCGCGCTCACGCGGTGGCTATTCCGCAAAGCTCCTTCAACTCGCTTCCACTCAAGCTCTCGGAGTCCAGCAAGCGTCGCGCAATCGTGTGCAAATCGCCCTCGTGTTGAGTGAGTAAATCTTTCGCGCGTTTATACGCCGCGTCGAGCATCGCTTTCACCTCGATCTCGATCAGCTGTCGAGTTTCGCTCGACAACTCATCGGACGCGTAGTCTTGCGACGCCAAGCCGACTTTTTCGCTCATGCCGTAGCGCGTCACCATCTCTCGCGCCAGACGGGTGGCTTGCTGTAAATCGCTCGAAGCCCCGGTGGTGATCTCCTCGGGACCAAAGATGAGCTCCTCCGCCACACGACCGCCCATGGTGACGTCGAGCATGGCGAGCAGTTGTCTTCGCGTCATTTGCAATTCGTCCTTCTCGGGGAGTTGCATCACCATCCCCAACGCTTGCCCTCGCGGAACGATGGTCGCCTTGTGCACCGGACGCGCGCCCTTCGTGCGAAGCGCCACCAACGCGTGCCCACCTTCGTGATACGCCGTCAACTTGCGATTTTCGGGCGTGATGATGGCTGATGTGCGCGCGGCGCCCATCAAGATGCGATCCTTGGCGAAATCGAGGTGCTTGGCGCCGACGCTCGCGACGCCGTCGAGCGCGGCTTTAAGCGCGGCGATGTTTATCAAGTTTGCCAAGTCAGCGCCGCTGAAACCGGGAGTGCCACGCGCGACGACGTCGAAGTCGACATTATCCGCCATCTTCACGCCCTTGGCGTGCGCCTGTAAAATTTCGCGGCGGCCGCCGACGTCGGGATTGGGCACGGACACCGTGCGATCGAATCGCCCTGGACGAATCAAAGCCTTGTCCAACATCCCCGGTGTGTTCGTGGCCGCGAGCACGATGACGCCCTCGCTCGCTTTAAAGCCATCGAGCTCGGTCAAGAGTTGGTTCAACGTCATGCGAGTGTTTTGTTGGTCCTTAGGGTTTCTCGCCGCCCCCACGGCGTCGATTTCGTCGATAAAAATGATGCACGGCGCGTTTTGCTTAGCCGCCTTGAAGAGATCTCGCACTCTCCGCGCGCCGACGCCGACGAACATCTCTTCGAACTCGCTACCGCTGCTGTAAAAGAATGGCACGCCCGCTTCGCCCGCGACCGCCTTGGCGAGCATCGTCTTCCCCGTTCCCGGCGGGCCGACGAGAAGCAAGCCTTTGGGTAACTTACCGCCGAGTTTGGTGAACTTTTCCGGCGCCTTGAGGTACTCTACGATCTCCACCAACTCCGCCTTGGCCTCGTCCACGCCCTTGACGTCGTCGAAAGTCGTCGTCTGCGTGTTTTGATGCGGCTTGACGCTTTCGCCGCCTAAAATCGCCTTGCTCATCCCTCCGCGATCCTCCAAGAGCGCCCCGATCCCGCTCAGTACGATGAACGCCGTCCCCAGCGTGCGCACCGTGCGCCACAATTGCGCCTTGAAAGTCGGTTCGAGCTGTTGCGTGTACAACGGGTTCTTTTCGCTTCCGAGCGCCGCCACCGCGGGCGCCGCGTTCGCCGCGCTCGCCCCCGCGTTCGCGCCGAAGATCGACCCCAACGACGCCAACATCCCCTTCGGCGCCGCATCGCTCTCCGTCGCCGTCGCGCTCGCACCGATTGCGCCCGTCGTCGCCGCCGCCTCCGCCGTCGCGCCTCTGTGCACCGCGCGCGCCAACGCGCTCTCGTTCACTCGATCGAGCGCCACGAGCGCCTTCAGGTACTCCGCCGTGTTCGCCTCCGTGCGCACCGCGGCGCCGTTTTCATACGCCTCGATCACCTCCGCGTGTCGTCCTCGCGCGTTCGCGTCTCGCAGGGACGTCGTCAATCGCCTTCGCAGCGTCGTCGACGCCGGTGACGCGACGGCGCGCGACGATGACGACGACGCGGACGCGGACGACGTCGCGCGCGCGAGCTGCGTCGCGCATCGCGCGCCGCCGCGTTTGATCGCGCGTCTCGCGATCTCGCGCAGCATCGCGTCGCGAACGCGCGGACGCGCGCCGACGAATGGCGCGTCGTCGTCATCAATCTTCCACCGCGCCGCGTGATTTCTTCCACTTCTTCATTCGTCGAATCGCTCGTTGATTAAAATACTACACCTCCAACGGGACGAAACCGAGGCGAAGACGCGCGTCTCGAGCTCGCGTCGCGCGTTCACTCGTCGTCGTCGTCGTCGTCGTCGTCCATGAACTCGGCAAACTCGCCGAGATCCTCCGCGGGCGCGGCGGCGGGCGCGGGCGCCTTGACGCCGAAGGCGACGGCGTCGCGCGCGTCGGCGAGCGCGCTCGGCTCGATCGCCGTCTTGGGCGCGCGCGCGCGCGCACCGGCGGTCGTTCTCGCCTCGGCCGCGCGTTCGAGCTCGATCGAGCTCGCGTCGACCGCTTTCGGCGGTCCGATGTCCCAGTTATCGTTCAACAAATTCATCTCCGTGGGCACGTGAATACCGGGGCGATTGGAGAGTTTGGGCAACGGATGCCTGTTCACCACCGCCGCCATCGCGTGCGCGTCCGCCAAACTCGGCGGTTCGATGAACTGCCGCATTAATATCGCCTTGGCTCCTATTTTCACATCCTCCGCGTCGATCGTTCCTCGCCCCGCGTGTCTCGCCGCGCACGCGCTCTCCTCCAGCGCCTCGCTCGCGTACCGGTGCATGAACTCCATCCCTTGCGAGATGACCTTACGATCGACGTCCGTCACGCCCTGCGCGGATCGAATCGGTTCGCGCGTCGTCGTCAGTCCTTCGTTCGCGCGTTCGTCGTCCTCGCGCGTCGCGTCGGTCGCGTCGCGCGTCTCTCGCACCATCTCTCGCAGGATCTCTCGCACCGCCGCCGCGTCTCTCGGCGCGCATCGTTTCCCTCGTCCCTCGTCCTCGTCCTCGTTCGTCTCCAGCGCTTTCGCGTCGTCGTCTTCGCGTTCGCGTTCGCCCTCTCGCGCGCTTTTCTCTTCATCCTCGTCCTCGTCGTCGTCGCCCTCGAGCGTCTCGCGCGCCTCTCGTCGCTTCTTCGCCTCCGCGGCGAGTCGAATGGCTTTCTTTTGTTCGGGCGTCAGCCCGCTGTTCACCATCGCCGCGACCGAGGGGAGTCGATCGCGTCGTTTCTTCGCCGACGCGCTCGGCGCCTTGCGCTTCGGCGCCATCGCGGTCGTCTCGAGGCGTCGTGTGCGGACGACCGTCGACGCGCGCGCGCGTTCGTTCGTTTCGCGTTCGACGCGTCGCGATTCGTTCGCGATCGCGGCGGTCGACGTCGGACGTCAGACGCGCGCGCGATGGCGCGCGAGGGTAAAGTGCGCGCGTCGCACGTCCTCGTCAAGCACGCGGATTCGCGACGACCGGCGAGCTGGCGCGATCCCGAGGGCGCGCACATCGCGAAAAAGGCGCGCGGCGCGCGCATCGCGAACGAATGAAAAATGAGTCGCGCGACGACGGACGGACGGATGGACGGACGGACGGACCGCGATGCGGCGTCGCGCTCGAAGACGATTCGCGTTTTAGCGATGACTGACGAATCCGCGACGACGACGACGACGCAGACGAAAGAGGCGGCGATCGACGAGCTGCTGCGCTATCGCGACGCGGTGGCGAACGGCGAGGCGACGTTCGCGGACGTCGCGAAAAAGGTGAGCGATTGCAGCAGCGCGAAGCGGGGAGGAGATTTAGGGGAATTTGGACCGGGACAGATGCAAAGGGCGTTCGAGGACGCGACGTACGCGCTGAAGATTGGCGAAATGAGCGAGGCGGTGGAGACGGATTCGGGCGTGCACGTCATCTTGCGCACGGGGTGAGCGACGCGCAAAAAATCAATCGTGTAATCATGAAAACGATACCGCGCAGCGCGCGCGAGTCGAAGAGTGTCGTCTCTCGCGCGTCCACTACGCGGCCGCGAGCGTCGCGAGCGTCGCGAGCGTCGCCGCGAGCGTCGCCGCGAGTGTCGTCGGCGTCCCTCGCGCCGCCGCGCTCGGCGCCGCCGCGACGGTGTTGTCCCAATTATCGCACGCCGTGTGCGTCGCGCCCGGCATGTACGACCCGCTCATCGCGTGATTCGCCGGTCCGCAATTCATCGCCACCGACTGTTGCGTCGCGAGCGCCGCGCTGCTCTGCATCTTGTTCGACGCTTGAAAGCACGCGAACGTCCTCCCGTACTTGCTCACGCTCACCGGCGCCATCACCGGGTTCGCCGTGACGCTCGCGTCGTTCCCGCACACGTCATCGCACCGCTCCGCCGTGCACCCCTCGTACGCGTGCGCCGGCGTCGTCGCGCCGCACCACGTGTTCGTCGCGTTCCCGATCCCGCACGCCGTCGCCGTCGTCGGCGTCGTCGCGTCGCACGTCGCCGTGCACGCGTACGTTCGCGACGGCGGGACGGGCGCGACGACGGGCGCGACCGCGAGCGCGAGCGCGCAGAGCGCGCGCAGGGCGATCGCGCGCGCGACGCGCATCGCGAGGACCGCCGATGAATGACGGCTGACGCGTATCTTCCGCCGCAGGGCTTCGCGCGCGTCTCGATGGCGTCCGTCTCGACGACGCGCGCGGTGTCGACGACGCGCGCGCGCGCGGGACGGCGTCGCGCGACGCGCGGCGCGCGCGCGACGGCGGACGACGACGGACGCGACGACGACGCGCGACGCGTCGGACGACGCGCGGCGACGATGGGCGCGAGCGCGACGGTCGCGGCGCTGGCGGTGACGGCGACGCCGGCGTCGGCGCGCGCGGTGGGAACGATGTGCGGGTACTTTGATGAATTCAGCGCCGGGCTGGCGCCGGCGTACGCGTTCAGCACGCCGTGGAGCGAGGGCCTGGTCGCGGACGCGACGTGGGTTCGCGGCGTCGGTGATTATAAAAAGGCGAAGAAGGAAGCGAACGCGCCGGTTTTAGCCGTCAGCGACGGGCCGGGGGTGTCGCACGCGTACATGAGCGCGCTCGAAACGCTGAGCGGCGAGGTCGGCGGCGCGCGGGAAATTTTCCTCTACGACCAAAGAGGCTGCGGCAAGTCAAAGTCGGCGACGGACGGCGAGGTTTACGATTTGGATTTATACCTGAACGAGTTGCGAACGGTGGTGAGAGAGTTGCGATTGGTCGAAGAGGGTGGTGCGCACGTGCTGGCGCACGGGTATTGGGGCGCTCGTCTCGCCACGGCGATGGCGCTCGAGCGACCGAATTTCGCGAAGACGCTGACGCTCGTGTCTCCGACGGCGTCGCGCGCGACGGAGGTCCGCGACTGGCGTCGAGCGCTGGACGACATATCGCCGGAATCGCGAAACGCGATTCTGGCGTATGAGGCTGATTTGGACGACTCGAAGCGCGACGCGTACGACGCCGGCATGCGCGAGTTTAGCTCGCGCTTCGTCTCCACGCGAGGCGCGGCGGGCGCGTGCTTTGACGTCGCGCTCGCACCGCGCACGAGTGATGCGCAACGGCTCGCGATCACGGGTGGTCGTTACTTCACGGCATCCGGTTCGCTCGCGTCTGACTCGATTCAACTCGATGACCTGGGCTCGCGTCTCGGCGCCAACGGCGTACGAGCCGTGCGCGTCGTCCGAGGGGCGAACGACGCGGTTTCGGAATCGAGCGCGAAGGAAATCGTGAATGCGATCAACGCGAACGATGGCGAACCGTTTTGCGCGTACGACGAAGTCTCGAACGCGGGATCGTGCGTCTTTCTCGATCGTGGCGATTACTTTTACGAATCTTTGAACGTCTGCGTCGAGCTCGCCGAAGACGAAAGCGGAGGCGCTCGACGCTTGTAAACTATGGGATTGATGTAGCGACGCACGCCGCGGTCGGTGCGCTGGAGCTTCGACTCACTCTAACACTCTAAATCGACTCGCGTCGCGCGCGCGCGCGCTCGTTCGGACGCGCGAGATTCAGCGCCGCCGCGTCTCGGTCTCGCGCGCGGGTCCCGTTCAACCAGCCGGTTCGCCATCGTCGTCACGCGCGCGCGCGCACCGCGCGTCATGACGCCCGAGCGATGCGAGAGAGAGTTGCACGACATGGCGACTCGCACGTCGCCCATCGTGCGATTCATGCTGCAGAAGCTCGCCGAGGCTGGGTGCGCGATCGACGCGAGATTTTTCAGCGTGGAGACGTGCGACAAGAGCGTCGTCGGAGGGTTTCGACCGCCCGATGGGGTGGTGATGTGCCACAATCAGATACACGATCGAACGACGATGGAAAACATGCTGGCGCACGAGCTGATACACGCGTACGATCAGTGCCGGGGAGGGAAAAAGATGAACTGGCTCGACGTGCGACAGCACGCGTGCTCGGAGGTGCGCGCGGCGAATTTGAGCGGGGATTGTCACTGGATGAACGAGCTCATGCGAGGACGGGTGTTCTTTGACTTGAAGAAACATCATCAAAAGTGCGTGCGACGGCGCGCGGAGCTCTCGGTGGCGATGAACCCGAATTGTACGAGCGACGCGCACGCGAAACAAGTCGTCGACGAGGTCTTCGAGCGATGCTTCAAAGATACGGCGCCGTACGACGACATCCCGTGACGCGTTCGCGATGAACGCACCACACTAGCTTAGCCGCACCGATGTATTATGTATAGTTGCCTTTGAAAGTTCTTTTCGCGCGCGCGCGTCGTCTCCCCGAGGCAATCGGATCCGCGCCGCGCGAAAACGACGGAAGAAGATTTTGGATGTATTGACACACACACTACTCTACGAGTGTACGGGACGTGAATTTTACGGGGTGATGCTGGGTATTAAATCTCCTTCGCGCGTAGAATCGCCCTGCCGATCTGGATCGATTATTTAAGCAACTCTTGACCGAAGAGGACGACGAATTTGCCAAAGCGTCCGACGACGTCGATGGTCCCGCCGACGGTGGGCAACTCCAAGCGAACCGGGGTTTCCTTCGAGGCCGTGCCTTCGAAGAAAGAACCCTCGCTCGTGCGCGGAGGCAAACCAGGGCCGAACGCCGGGTGTTCGAGCAACGCCGCCAAAAGCTGCGTCCCTCGCAGCGCGTTGGTGAGAGGCATGTGTCCCGGCGCGGCGTCCGCTCGCCATTGAAATTCTTGCGGAAACTTGCGATAGTCTCCATTTTCCCCAGTCGTCCAGTCAATCTTCTTGAAGAACTTCGCCCACTGCTTCTTTTGAGAGATCCAAATCTTTCTTTGCACGCTGAATCCAAATCTGTTGTTACTGTAAAACTTCCACAACTCGTCGATTGTTCGCAAATCCGTCACCGGCATGTTATCCACCTCGGTGAAGTACACCCACTCGCGATCCTCCGCATCTTCGCCCGCCAGCACGCACATCAACCGGCGGTGCTCGTCGTCCGCCTTTTCCCACTCACCGGCTTCGAGCAAGGCCTTGAACGGGGCGTAGTCAACCCCCATCTGTCGTCGAAGCGTTTCGTCTTCGTCAGTCTCGCGCGAGTGGATAGGGTCTCTCTCTCTCGCGCGCGATCTCCGCGCTTCCCGCGCGCGTTTTCGCGCGTCGCGCGACTTTACGACCGCGCGCGGTCGTGCGAAGCACCACCGCGTCGTCGCGCGCGTCGTCGCGCGCGCGCGTCGCTTCACGCGCGCGTCGAGCGCGTCGCGAACGACGCACCTCGGAATCGAGCGCCGGTGGCGCCGGACCTTCGGAGGCTTCTCCGGACGACGTCGCGCTGGATTCGCCCGTGCCGACCGCGCGGAGGGGTTGGGCGACTCTGGATCTGTGCGTTTTCGCGACGCGCGCGACGGGGGCGTGCGCGACGCATCGACCGTTCGCGACGGCGGAGGCCAACATGACGATCGAGTCGCGTTGTGCGGGACAACGCCACCGGGGTTTGGGCGGAACGCGCGAGATATTTTCGACGCGCGCGGCGGCTTCGACGGCGCGGGCGAGCGCGAAAGGTGAGATCGATCACAAAAACACCTCGGGACGACTGACGTCGTCGAAGGCGTGGTAGGCGTCGTACACGATCTCGTAACGGGAGAACGTGGGGTGATCGCGCACGCGGCCGTTTCGCAACAGAAACAACACGTGCGACGTGGCGACGAGGCAAAAGACGCCGAACACCCAATCGAGATTTTGGAGGGCGAAATAGGCGGTGATGGAGAAATGACCGGTCAGGCTGAGGTAGATGTACGCGATCGAGCACGCGTAACTGGTGACGACGACGACCCACGCCGCGGTTTCCACGCGCACGCGGCGCGTGAGGAGCAACGCGCACGCCAAGACGCGACTACCGTCCATGGGGTAACACGGAAGAAAGTGCCACACTAAGAGCGCAAAGTTCAGAAACGCCAAGTACCGACACAAGGATGCGAAATCATCGAACGCGACGAGGCTCAGGAGCCACCAAAGTGCAAGCATGGGCGCGTGAGAAATCGGTCCCGCGAGCGTCACCGCGAGCTCTTGCGACAGCGTCAACCCGTCCAAATGCAAAAAGGCCAGCGCCCCGAACGGCCATAAAATGATCCCCTTGTCCTCATCGACTCTACCCCCGAATCGTCTACACGCGTACACGTGGCTAAGCTCGTGCGCGATCATCGTCCCGTATCCGAACGCGAACAAGCACGACAAGAAAATCGTCACGGTGAGCACCCAAAAGAAGAAATAAATCACCCCCCCGCCGCCAACAAACGGTCCGAGCACGACCAACAGCGTCCACATCACCCCCCACACATAAATCGTCCACAGCGACACGAATATCTTCACGTCACCGAGCGTCATCCAAAACTTTGGTTGAAGGTACCGGTCGAACGCGTCCTCGGGCGCCGCGCGCTGCGATTCCTCATCTCCATCTCCGCTCGCTCCCGCGTCGTCGCGCCCGCCGTCCACGACCGCGTCGAGTTCACGCTCGAGATCGTCCTCCGCGCGCTCGCGCGTCGTCGTCGTCTTCGCGTCGCTCGTCGTCGTCGCCGCGTCGTTCGGTAACAACTTTCGCGTGGAAGTTTCGTCGTCGTCGCCATCGTCGTCGCGCGCATCGGCGCCACCGCGCGCCGTCGGCGTCGCGCCCTCGCTCATCGCGTCGACGACGACGGCGTCGTTCGCGTCTCGCGGACTCTCGCGCGTCTCCGCGCCGTCGGCGTCGTCCAGGATCGCCATCGTCGTCGTCGCGCAGTGACGACGACCGAACGTCAGAGCGCGTCGCGGCGACGCGGTGCGCGGCCGCTGGACGCGCGTCGCATGGAGGCGCGATTCGCGCGGCGCGTCGACGACGCGCTCGGCGCGCGGCTCGCGTCGCGCGGGTACGCGTGCGTCGATGACTTTCTCGAGCGGGACACCGCGGACGCGATGCGCCGCGAGCTCGAACGACTCGCGGACGCGCGCGATGCGAACGAGACGGGGCGGGGAGGCGGGCGAAAGTATTTACGACCGAATCGCACCAAGTTCGGGGACGAACACTTGTTCGGGAAACCGAACATTTACGAGTGCGACATGCACGACGACGGGACGCTGGCGGAGACGAAGCGCGACGCGGCGTACGCGACGATTTGGGAATTCTTTCGCGCGACGGAGCGAGGCATGGCGGATGCGTTTCGAAGGGTGATTCCAGAGATCGCGCTGCGCGACGGTCCGGACTCGCGCACGGTGAAATTGCAAGTGAACGAAGGACGCGGCGCGTGCTTCCCGTGGCACTACGACAACCCGGGCGCGCCGTCGAATCGAGCGTTGACGTGTATATTATATCTCAATCCCGATTGGAAGCCGGGCGACGGGGGTGAATTACGTCTTCAACCGTTTTGCGGCGTCGCGGCGACGATTCAGCCGAAACATAACCGATTAGCCATATTTTTTAGCGACAGAACGCTGCATCGAGTGACGCCGTCGACGGCGGCGAAAAGGTACGCCGTCACGGTTTGGCTCGACGGAGATTTCGTCGACCCGCGCACGGGGGCATCGACGAACGCGTCGGAGTTAAATCTGAACGCACGAGAGGCGCTGAGTGATATAGCGAAGACGGCGAAAGAGTTGGCGCGAGGGAACGCGCAGCGCGCCTTGTCTCGCGCCGTGTACGCAGACGAGTACGAAGCCTCGCTCGTGGAGTGCATGGGAAACGCGCGCGGGGCGGACGAGATGCTCCAGGCGCACTACGAACACTGTAGATCAGTGAAAAAGAACCACGCGTTGAAGACGCTCGTGGATGCGCTGCGCGATTATCGTCGAGAAGTCGAAGCGAGCGCCGCCGAAGTCGAGCTTTAGCCGTCGATAGGAAATTTAGTCACAACAATAGCGCGTTAAAAATCTAGTACGTGATCGTCTTAGAAACGTCGAAGAAGTGCTTGACCGATTCCTCAGGCGTGCCCACGAGCACGCCGTGACCGAGGTTGAGGATGTGACCGGTCGGACCCGCCTTGCGGCACACGTCTCTGACAGCCTTTTCGACGCCGCGCGCTCCTCGACTTTGACGGATGGTTCGTCGGAAATCGGCAACCGTTCGAATCGGCGCGATGCGTCGTCAATCGCAGAGATAGTCTTCAGAGGACGCCGCTGATGTACGCGATCGATGGTAGACAAGATGTGGACGCGCTCGCGTGCGGATTGCCCACGAACGTCTTCGTCCGCCCCGCGGGATCGCGCGAACCCGCGGACGTCGTCGACGAGGTCCTGGACGCGCTGCGACGCGACGCGCTGCGACGCAGTCACGCGC
>Ga0257114_1000655_pt1 | contig 26720 bp, 18 predicted proteins | sample SI112_10mmetaG_FD_190149 | JGI IMG/M metagenome (GOLD analysis project Ga0257114, IMG submission 190149) | Marine microbial communities from Saanich Inlet, British Columbia, Canada - SI112_10m | ecosystem: Environmental > Aquatic > Marine > Inlet | place: Canada: British Columbia | collected...
TCGCCGAATAGTTCGACTTCCGGTGCGTCGCCGTATTCGCGCATGCAGATCGCTCTCGCGTCTGCTATGGCGTCTCGAGCCACCTCGAGTGGGCTCAGGGACGTGCAAATCAGCCCAATGTACCCGTCTTTAGGGGGGTCGTGCAAAGCTACGTGCTGACCGATAAGCATCCGCATTCCGATGCGACTCATGTAAAACCCATCCAGGAATTGGTGCACTTCGGGAAACTCGTTCAAATCCGTCGTGGCGTACGTTCCTCCTCGTCTCGCCGTCGCCGGTCGCTGGGACTCCTTCGGCCGTTGCGCCTCGAGTTGTTCCTTCAGCTCCAAAACCGCTCGCGCGATCATGGGCACGACATTTTCGTGCCTGTACATGATTCTCTTCAAGATGTTCGTAAACTTTTCCTCGTCCTCCATGTTCTCAATCGGAGGAAAGCTACGAAGCTCTCGAAACGACTCCACGTACCAGTCCCGCACGTCGAGCACCTGCGCCATATCGCTCAACCCGAACGGCAAGTTCTCCAACTCCGCCACGCGATGCGCTAATCGCACCGGAAGTTCGTTGTGCAAAAATTGCGCGCTCACCATCAACTGCCGATGAATCGGCTGCGCCCCGAAATCTAACATGTACTTCAGGCTCACCCCGGTTTGGCTTCGAAAGCTCCCGCGATAGATATCGTCCACGACTTCCTTTGAAAATTTCTCCCCGAGCTTACGTCCCGACGACGCGCTTTTTGTTCCCGTCTTCGCCGCGCTCGTCGCATCAACGGGCGCTCGCGCGCCCTCATCCCTCGTCGCGCTCGAGTTCGCGTTCGCCGACTCGTCCAGTCGCCTCGCGTTCGCCGCCGCGCCGTTTGAGTCCCCCCTCGACGTCGCCACCCGCTCGCTCGCCGCGCTCGCATCGGCGTACAACGTCCTAGCTGTCATGGTCCACGCGTTGCGATCGCTCGATCGCGCCAGACGCGTCGCGATGCGCGTCAGCGGCGTCGACATCGCTCAAAACCGCGTTCGACAGGTTAACGAGCCAATTACGTCGCGTTTACGAGGCGCGCGCGCGCGCGAGGGCGTGCGAACGGTCCGCGCCGGATCCAACGCGTCCTCGCGAGCGTGTTGGATCGTCCGTGCGCTTCGGCGGACGTCGGCGTCGCCGTGCGCACTCGTCTGAGGGGGTGCCCGAGGCGCGCGGTCTGTTTGTTGCCTTGGGCTTCGTTCGGGCTTCGGGACTCGCTCAGACGGGACGGCTTTGAAATCGCTCGAACGAGCGTGGAAGAGTTCGATTTACAAACGCTTGAATAGTTATCGCGGGCTATTTGCGCGCGTCGCCGCGATCTTGGGTTGGGGCGCGGCGGCGAGTCGGTCGACGAGGCCCGTGCACCGACGGTCCTTGCCGGCGGTGTCGATGGCGGCGGCGAGCGCCGTGCGGGGAGCGACGATGACGAGAAGCTCCTTGGCGCGCGTCACGCCCGTGTATAGGAGCTCGCGGCGGAGTAATGGCTTATGCGCGTTCGTCATCACGAGAACGACGGCGCGATACTCGCTGCCTTGGGCTTTGTGAATCGTCATGGCGTACGCCGGTATCAAGTCTCTGAGCTCGCCTTTGGTGTACGAAACTTCCTTGAAATCAGCGCCGAAGCTCACGATGGCGGTGCCAGCTTTGGTGTCGATTCGTTGAATCACGCCCAAGTCGCCGTTAAATACTTCTTTGTCGTAATCGTTGCGCTGTTGCAGCACGCGGTCGCCCTCGCGAAACGTAACGTCGCCGGAAAATCCACCGACGGTGACCTCCTTCTTGCTCTCACAGCTCGGATTGAGCGACGTTTGGAGCCAGTTGTTGAGCGATCCAGTGCTCGCGACGCCGCGGCGCATTGGAGATAAGACTTGAAGATCTTTTGGGGAGAATCCACGAGCGGGTAAGATGTCGCTGAGAATGTGGTCAAGCACCGCCTCTACGCTCGCGTTCGTTTCGCTGGGCAAGCTCACCCAAAGACAGTCGGGCTTGAGATCGGGATCGATCGGCGGCAAATCGACGTCTTGCGCGTCAGCGACGATGCGAAGCTCATTCATGTCCACATCGTGGCGCTGCTCTCTGATGTCCAACGGTAGGAACGCTCCAGAGTTGATCGCGTGCGCGGCGCGAACGATGCCGCTCGCCGCCGCTTGGCGGAAGATGTCCGTCAACGCGATGCTCGGAACGTTGCGCGCGGCGAGCAAATCTCGCAATAGACTACCAGGTCCGACAGACGGAAGCTGATCGGCGTCACCCACAAATACGACTTGCGCTGAGGGAGGCACGGCGGCGAGGAGCGCGGCAGCCAGCGGCAAGTCGAGCATGGAGCTTTCGTCCACGACGACAACGTCCGCTTGGATGGGATTCTTCGCGTCTCGCGAGAATCTACCCTTGTATGAAAGCGCTTGCATCGGCCCGTCATCTTCCATGCCTTCGAGCGCATCCGCAGCCTTGAACTCCAACAATCGATGAATCGTCGAGCTCGTCACCGGATTGGCGATGTCTCTACCGGCGGTGGTGATTTCCATCAGACGCTGCGCGGCGCGACCTGTGGGCGCGCACATTACCACACTCTTGCCCATGGCGCGCCACAGACGGACGATCACGTGCGTGGCAAACGTCTTCCCAGTCCCCGGGCCACCCGTGAGAATAGAAACTGGCGATTCAAGCGCTAATCGAACAAAGTCTTTTTGCGTTTCGCTCAGCGTGCGCCACCCTTCCTTTTGCGCGGCGGCTTCGAGCCAACGCTCCACGCGTGCCGAGTCAACCTTGATCTTCGGTCTTCTAATGCGATTGATGACGTCGGATGCCACGGCCACTTCAGCACTGTGCATGGCGCTCGTGTAAAGCGCCGCAGTGCTCCAATCGCCTTCGAAAACCTCAATCGATCCCGCCGCCGTGCTTGCTGTCGGCAGGCGCTGCACACGAATTTCACCCTTGGTTCGCATCGCGTCCGCGGCGGCTTGCATGCTCAACTCGTCCGTAATCGTCGATTGTCCGAGCAGAGCACGTACACCGTCGACGATTTTGCTCCACGGCAAGTACGCATGCCCGCTGCTCACCGCTGCCGCGCTCAAAACTTCGATGATGGCGGCGCCGAGACGCGCCGGATCGTTCGGCGCCTTGCCTAGTCGAGACGCCAAGGCGTCGACGCGATGGAACGTCGCCCCTCGCACCGCCCCTAACGCCTCGAATGGGTTGTCGCGAATCAAATCCTCCGTCATGGGACCGTATTGTGCCGCCGCGCGTTGCGCGAGCGCCAACGGCACGCCGTGTTTTTCTAAAAACACTGCGGCGTCTCGCTTGCCGCGCGACTCGTCCCAATTCGTCTTCAACTTGATCGCCGTCTTCGGCCCGATCCCATCGCACGCGCACAACGTTTTCGCCGCGTCGGGCGAGTTCAAGACGTCCATCAAGTCCACGCCAAAGTGATCGACGAGGCGCTGAGCGGTGACTTTGCCGCAGCCCGGCAACGCGCCGCCGCTCAAGTATCGCAACATCCCGTCCTCGCTCGACGGTTTCAGTTCCGTGGGCGCACCGGTGATGAGGAACTCGACACCATACTTTGTGTTTTCCTTCCACTGTCCGATAAGCTCGAGCATTTGTCCTTCGCTCGCTCCCGGAAGCGTGCCGACGACGGTCACCGTCGGCGTCGGCGCCGCGCCCTTCCTTCGCCGCTTCGGCGTCGCGAGCGCGCCTGGAGGAAGCTCACACGAGCTGTCAACCTCCATGCGCGCCACGGTGTACCCATTTTCTCTCGAATGAAACGTCACGCGCTTGATCTCACCTCGAATCCTCGGCGCGCTCGACGCGAGCGCCTCCTCCTCGTACGCCGGCGACGCCTGCGACGCGAACGTCCGCGCGCCGTTTCGACTCGGCGCCCCCCCCCCGGCGACCGACAGTCTGGACAACCCCCGCGCGAATCGCTCGACGTCATCGTCCGCGTATCCCTTCGCTAAGCGCTCGTTGAACTCGTCGTCGGCGTCGTACGCCGCCGACGACGCGTACGACGTCGACGCGCGTCCCTCGCCCGCCTCCCCCCCGTCCTCCCTCGCGCTCGCTCGCGTCCCGCGCGCGCCCGCTCGCATCACCGCTCGCGCGTCCGCGCCACCGATCGACACCGATCCGCGCCATCGTCGCCGCAGTTCGCGCGCGAGCATCCCTCGATCGCCGCGCCCGGCGTCGAAATTCCTCGTCGAGCCTCCCGCGCGCGCGCGTCTCGCGCGCGACCGCGCGTCGGCGCGCGCCGACGCGCGCGCGCTCCCGGCCGCTCGCGGCGCCGCGAGCGTCGCCGCGACCGTCGTCGAGGGTCGCATTCTGTCGTCGTCGCGCGCCCATCGCGCGCTGACAATCCGTTTTGGCGGGAACGGCGATCGGAGTCCCTCGCGCTCGGTTCACGAACCGTCGTCGGTCGAACGTCGAGCGAATGTCGCGCGACCGCGCGGCACTCTTCGACGACGACGACGAACATGTTCGCGACGAGCGCGCGAGCGACGGCGAAAACCGCGCGAGCGGTGCGGTGCGTGGACCGCGGACGAACGCGCGCGAGAAAAGCGCGCGAAGACGCGCGAAGGGACGCGCGCGACGGGACCGATCGCGATTGAAGTTTGAAATCCAAATTGAGCGACTGACGAAGACGATGCGATCGCGCGCAGAACGTACGCCACGGGACTGAATAAGACGACGCTGATCGATCACGTGGCGAAAGAAACCGGAGAAACCAAGGCGAGCGTGGGTCGGGTGTTGAACGCGACGCTGGACGCCATCAGCGCGACGGTGCGCGCGGGCGACAAGGTGGCCCTGTCGAAGTTCGGGACGTTCGCGCGAAAGCAGCGAAAGGCGCGCGATGGACGCAATCCGTTGACGGGCGCGGCGCTGAAGATCCCGGCGGCGAATTATCCGTCGTTCAGCGCGTCGAGCACGTTTAAGGACTTGGTCAAGGGGAAGAAGTAAATGGAATAAGTTTGTACACGACCGCCGTCGAGCGCGTTTGTTTGTTTTAATGAAGAGAGCAGAAATGTTGCGTACTGCGTGCGCGCTATCGCGAAGACTCGTCGAGCGATTCTATCGCGTCGTCTAGCTTGCCGTGGAAGTCTAACGCGGCGGCGAGCAAGCCTAGGAGATTGACGAGGCGTTCGTTCGGGATTTCGAACCCGGCGACGTCGACGGCGTCCTCAAACGACAAGACGCCGTCGGCGACGTCTTGACAAATCGCCAGCACAGCCTTGCGCTTCGCCTTCTCCGCCTCGTTCACGTCTGCCGTCAAACTAATAACGACGTCTTCGTCATCTCCACGCTCGAGCGCGCTCGCTTTAGCCGTCTCGACGTCCCTCAATCGCGCTCTCGCCGCTCTCGCCGCGGCGTCCGCCTCGAGCCAGTCCTCGCGCGAACACGCGATTGAAAACGCGTACGACGCAACCTCCGCCCGCGCGCTCCAGCGCACCAACCGTTCAAGCGTCGATCGTCGTCGCATCGCCACCCCCGCCTTGCTCAACCACACGCCCTGTTCGATGAAGTAGTACGCGCCCTCGAGCGCCGCGCACGCCGCCGCCGCCGTGAGCCATCGCGCGCGGCCGCGCTTGCCCGCGCCCTCGTTCTCCCGCACCTCATCGCGAAAGTCCCGAACGTTACCCAAAAACTTTCCCAGCCTGTACGCGCGCCTCGCGTCGCCGATCGAGCGCTCCAGCGCCGTCGTCGCGCGCACGAACTCGCTCGACTCGGCGCTCGGCCTCGCGCGCGCTTTCGCTTCGCCGAGCGCGAACAGCGCGGCGTAGCGCGCGAGTTTCAGCGTCTTATCGATGCCCTCGCGCTTCTTCAGCAGCGTCACGGCGACATCGAGGGCGTCGTACGCGCGCGGCGAGGCGTCGCGAGGCATGGTTTGACGCCGGCCGGCGCCGCCTAACCGTCTCGGGACGCGCGGGACGCGCGGACGAAGGACGGACGACTGGTTCTATCGTCTCACTACAACAACACCGGCTCGCGACGCGCGCTCGAATCGACTCCGTGACGACGGAAACGCCGACCCTCACAGCTCGTCCACGGACTTGCCGTCGAGGAATTCGACGACGCGCGGCACGACGTCGCGCAGCGCGTCCGCCGCCGACGATAAATTTCGCAAAAACTCCTCCTCCGTCGCCTGCGGCCCGTCCACGATGTCCGTGATCGTCTTCACCGCGATCACGGGCACGTTAAATAGGTGCGCGACGTGCGCGATCGCCGCCGCCTCCATCTCCTTCACGCTGCACTCGAACTCGTCCAGCAGCGCTCGGCACGTCTCCGTGGCGTCCAGAGAGTTCCCCGTGCACACCACCCCGGTCTTGCATCCCAGCGCCTCGATCAACCGCGGCGTCGGCCACGCATCGTACTCACCGACGCCGTATTTATCGTATCCAGGGATCGGTATTCGTCGATCGTGATTCTTAAACTTCGTCGCCACGTAGACGTCGCCGACCTCGCCGCCGCGCTTCGCGAACCCTCCCGCCGTGCCCGCGTTCACGATCACGTCCGGTCGCAGCGTCGCGCACGTCTCGTACGTCGACAGCGCCGCGCCGACCGTGCCGACGTTGCACACGTTGTGCCTCGCGCACGACCCCGCGCAGACGACGTCGACGCGCGCGCCCGACTTCAGCGTCCCCGAGTGCACGCGCATGGGGACGTCGCCGCCGACGCGCGCGAACGCGTCGGCGTCGAGCGTCAGCCCGAGGGCGTCGATCAGCGGTCGCGCCTCGGCGTCCATGGCGAACAGCACGGCGATGCGCGCGATCGGCGCCATGGCGTCGTCGTCGAGCGCGGAAGACGACGAGTGCGGACGCGCGACGCGACGCGACGGCGCACCGCGACGCGCGCGCGCGACGGCGACGCGCGGCGATGGGCGCGACGACGCGCGATCGCGACGCGACGACGCGATAGCGCGAGATGGCGGCGCGCGCGCGCGCGAGCGACGCGAACGCGGACGCGAACGGCGAGGCCGTTTGGCTCGAGCGCGTCGTCGCGCGCGGCGTGCGACGCGCGCGCGACGCGAGCGGACGCGCGCGCGAGCCGAGACTGCGGGACGTGTGCGCGGCGGTGGACGAGGAGGTCAGGCGGGCGCGAGGGGCGGACGCGGCGGCGCGAGGGCGCGCGAGGGCGATGGCGTTCGCGCTCGGGCTGGACGTCGAGACGACGTGGGAGGAAAAGGCGGCGGCGTTGGAGCGCGGCGCGGCGCGGGGGGAGGCGAGGGGGGCGGGCGAATCGGCGACGACGCGCGGGATGAGCTCGATCGAGGCGCTGGTGGCGGTGGACGACGAGGCGTATTTGGAGACGACGGTGGGCGACGGCGCGCGAGTCGCGACGCCGACGGGAGCGGATTCGGAAGGCGCCACGCTCGACGACGACGAGAGCGAGCTCATCGCTCGAGCGTTGTGCGAAATGAACGCCATTAAGCGCGCGTTCGCGGCGTGGAGACGCGAGGCGGTGAAGGAAAAGTATCGGCGAGCGAGAGAACGCGAAATCGAGTCGTTGTGCGCTTTCTCCATCGGCCGCCGCGCGCGCAAGATGGCTCTGGCGGCGATTGACGCGTGGCGCACGAATGCGCGCAAACGTGTGCGATTGCGCGCGTTCGCGGCGAAGCGCGCTCGACGCGAGCTCGCGACCACGGGCCGAGCGGTCGCTCGCGCGTGGGCGCGAATCGCGCGAGACGACGCGGCGAGACGACTCGAAGCCTTCAGGCAGACTCAAACGCGACGAAACCGTCGAGCGATGCTCGCGGCGTTTAACGCGTGGCGTTCGCGCGCGAGAGCGCGCGTTGCGCGCGAGAGCGCGGACGTGTGGCGACGAATCAAACTCGAGTCGACGGCGCTGGATACTTGGTCTGCGGTCGCGCGGGCGTGGAAATCTGAGCGACGCGCGATCGATGCCGCACGTCTCGCTCGCCAGCGCTACGTCAAACGGTCGGTCACGCGTGTGTGGCGTGTAAGAGTCATTCACGCCGAACGTCACGCCGAACGTGCCGTCGTCGCGGTAAAATTTTCGCGTTGGCGTCGACGAGTGCGAGACGCGAGACGAGAGCGCGAGCGCATGCGATTCGCTTCAAGCTACGACGACGCGCGTGTCACGGTCGGCGCCTTTGCGCGGTGGTGTGCGGTCGTCTGGGCCGCGAAAGAGCACCGAGCCGAGCTAGCGCGTGCGGCAAAATTTCATCGCCTGTCGCTCGCGGCGAGCGCGTTTTACGCCTGGCGAGCGGCGACGAGTCAAGCGAAACGAGAGAACAGGTCACTAAAAACACGCGTATTCGCGCATTGGAGATCAATGAAGGAACACGCATCACAACTGAACGCGCGCGCGACGTTTTACCGCGATTCACAAGCGATCACGTTCAGCGACAAGTATCTGGACGCGAATTGCTTTGCGATGTGGCGCTCCTTCGTCTTCGCGCAGCGACGACGATACGCCGCAATGGAACTCGCAGATACGTGGCGCGTGAAACGCGCATTCGCGCCGTGGCGCGCTCGCATCGGCGCGGCGCATTTCAGCGACGACGTCGAAAACACCGCGCCCCCCGTCGCCGTCGGCGAAATCGAGTGGCAACGTTTTTAACCTTCTCGCTCAGCAGCCTCTAGTCAGTCTTAAGCCGTAGCGTATCACCTAGTCAGTAGCGCATCATCATTACAACCCAACCCTAGCCCATGGTCGACGGATCGTTCATCCCGAGCATGGTTTCGATCGTAAACTTAAAGAACACATACCCTCCCGCGCCCACCGCGACCACCGCCGCCGCCGTCTGCGGCTTCTTCAGCAGCGCCGCCACCGGCCTTCCGAACATGTACGCGAATCCGACCATGATGCTGATCGAAAATCGCGCGTACTTGACCATGTTCGCCCAAAACGGCACCTCCCCGCCCGCGAGCGCGAACAATTCGTTCGGCGTTGTCGTCGCCGCCGCGGCGTTATCCGCGCCGTCCGCCATCGTCCCCGCCATCGCCGCGATCGCGTCCGCGCCGTCCGCGCATCCGCTCGCGATGACGCACGCCGCGAGCGCCGTGAGCGCCAGCGTTCGATCGCGTCGCGCGTCGTCGCTCTCCCGCGTCGTCGCCGTCGCGTTCGATCTCTCGTCGCGCCGCATCGTCGTCGTCTCGCGCGTCGTCGCGCCGCGGCGCGTCGCCGTCGCGCGCGCGCGCGTCGCGGACGACGGCGCGCGCGCGAGCGTCATCGCGCGCGCCATCGGCGTCGCGCGCGCGAGCGTCGGCATCGCGTGCGCGCGCGTGTGCGGCGTTCCGCGTCGTCGACGTCGCGCGCCGTCGCGGCGCCGCACAGCGCGACGACGGCGCGCGGTCGGCCGCGCGAGCGGTCGCGCGCGCGTCGACGCGGCGTCGGCGTCGCGCCGCGCCGACGACGCGATCGGACGCGCGCGCGGCGTCGATCGCTTCGAGCGCGATGCCGCGCGCGCCGGCGACGAAAAAGATGAAAACGGACGCGACGCCGGACGCGCGCGGCGCGCGCGATGGACGCGGTGCGGGACGCGGGCGCGGCGCGCGCGGTGGACGCGGCGCGCGCGGCGCGAGGAACGGCGCGCGTGGGACGGCGAAGGAGGCGAAGGGACGCGACGCGCGAGGGTCGTCGACGGCGTCGACGCGAAACATGGGGAAAGAGATGCGCGAACGCGTCGTGGCGCTGCGAAGCGAACACAAGTTTTACGCCTTGCAGAGCTTTTGTGAGACGTTCGAGGCGATGTGGATGCCGAGGAAGGATGGGGAGGCGTGGGAACGCGCGCTGTGCGAACCGCGCGAGCACGCGTGGATTTTAGATTTTTTCTTGCGCGTGTGGGCGCCGGCGCCGAGCGCGTTGGGACACGGCGAGACGCTGCTCGTGCCGAGAAGTTGGGAAATTAGATCGCGAAGGAAAATTCGTGAGATATTGGGCGACGGCGTGGACGATGAGGCGGGATTTTTCGACATCGACGCGCTGGCGCGATTAGAAGTGTTGTACCGGTTGTGCGAGGATTTGGTCGAGTCTCGCTCGTTTTCTAACGTCGCGGAACAGTGCTCGGATGAGTTTGACAAGGCGCGACGGCGAAATAAAGTCGAACAGCTTCAGATGTGTAAGCGCGGCGTGCACGGCGAGCCGATCGGATACGACGCTAAGGGTCGCGCGTACTACGTCTCGGCGTTGGACGCTCGGATTTGCCGAGCTGAAAAGGTGGCGGCGGACGCAGGCCCGAGAGCGCGCGCGGATCCACTTTGGTCGACGCCGTTCGTGACTCTGTTGGAAGTCATCGCGTTGAAGAACACGTTGCAGAACACGACGAACAAGAAAGAGTTGGCACTGCTCGAGTATTTGTCGAAGGATCACGTCCCGTACCATCAGGAGCGCATGAAGCAGCAGCTGGCAGAGCTGGAGCGCGTCCAAGCCAGAAGCGATGCCAGAGCGCGTGCGGAACAAGAACGGATTGCGTGGGAAAGCACGGCGAGGAAGAAGTCGAGTCGTCTGGAGGTGAAAAAGGCGCTTGAGAATTCGCGACGAGAGCGCAAAGTCGAAACCATTTCGAGCGATGAACTCGAAACGGTTCTCGACGACTTGCGACGTTGGGTACTGTTGCCTGAATCCATGCGTGCCACCGCGCACCCACCACACGGGGTGCGGGTTTCCACGCTGTACGGCGAACACGTCGGCGGGCTGAACACGAAACCCGTCGTCGTCAAGCCAAAAGGGCGTCGTTGGGTGGGGTACTTCGTCAGCGTACTTTGGGAAGACGACAACCCATCGAGCGAAGCCAGCTGGTCGGATGGTTACTGCGTTTCGTACGATTCAGATACGTCCAAGCACTTGGTGATATACCCAGCTACGGCGACGGTCGAGCGCGTCAACCTCGAAACCGTCTCGCTGCGCCTGGGTTCCCACGGCCGAAAGTACGACGTCCGCGTCGATAAGAAGGGCCGCGTGCTCGGCGATCACGCCGCGCTCTACGCCGCGCTGAAGCCCGAGCTCGACGCCGCGCGCGCATCTGAGACGTATTTTAGCGGATGCTGGCGCGACGACGTCGTCGGAAACGGCATCCCCGTGGACCCCTCGCGCGTCGGCGAGTGCGGCGCCGTGCTCCTCGACGCCGCCGAAGCGCCGGCCGAAGAAGCGCGAGACGCCGTCGCCGACAACCCCCAGCGCGCCGATTCCACCGACGACACCACCACCACGATCGACGATTACTCTCCTTAGCGCTCGCGACGCACGGCGCGTAGCTTTCATTTCATCCCCGATGACTCTCATGACTCTATGACTCTGATGACTCTGACTCTCCTCGGCGCTCGCGGCGGTTGCCGACGCCGCCGCGCGCGCCGCCTCACACCACGGCGCATGCGCGCCCGCGCGCCCTTCGCGCCCTCCCGAATCGCTCACCGCGCGCACACCGCGCGCGCACACCGCGTTCGTTCGCGTCGAGCCTCCTCCGCGCGCGTGCGCATGTCCACGACGCATCACGACGACCGATGGCGCAGCGCGTCGACGCTGAAAACGATCGAAACGAACGACGATTGCGACGCCGCGCGGAGCACGAACGACGCGAAATGGGTCGTCGTCGGCGCGAAAGACGCGCTGCTCGAGAACGGCGCGTTCGCGCGGCGCGCGTTCGGGACGAACGAGCGCGCAGCGCGGACGTTCGAGCGATTGGTCGAGAGCCTCGACGCGAACGCGACGCGGAGCACGGTGCTGGAGACGGCGAGCGAGGACGACGAGGGACTGTTGGAGCTCGTCGTGTGCGTGATGCCGGAGAAATCGAAGATGTCGAGACATAATTCGCCGATCGCCGCGCACGCGATGACGGCGGCGGCGAAAGCGGCGATAGGGGATCGGAAGAAGAGAAGAGCGGTGGTGCTCGCGGCGGTGGACGAGGAGGCGCACTGCGTCGGGGCGTTGGCGGCGTTGGCGAGGATTAGTGCGCCGTATACGAATAAGTTTCGAGCGGCGGACGCGGTTGTGGACGGGGAAGTGTACGTGGGCGTCGTGTGCGGAGGGGAGATTTGGAACGGGGCGGAGACGCGGTCGTTGCCAAAGGCGGTGCGCAGATGCCAGTCGCTCGTCGACATGGCGCCAAACGAGCTGTCGCCGGACGCGTTTGTGGACGAGGCGAAGGTCGTCGCGGGCGAGCTCGGCGCGAGCGTGAAGGTTGTCGAGATTAAACGTTACGCGCAACTCGTCGAGGAGGGCTACGGATGTCTGGCGGGCGTCGGAAGCGCTTCGAGTCGCGACGGTCGTGATCCCGCGCTCGTGCACTTGCGATTTACGCCGAAAGGTTGCGTCGACCCGGACGCGCCGTCCATCGCGTTCGTGGGCAAGGGTATCACGTTCGACACCGGTGGGCTTTCGCTGAAATCTAAAGACGGCATGTGCGGTATGAAGACGGACATGGGCGGTGCCGCGGGTATGCTGTGCGCGTTTGAGTCCATCGCTCGCGAGGACGCCGAATCGAATTTCAAGACGCCGCTCGACCTCGTGCTGTGCATCGCCGAAAACGCAATTGGCTCGGGCGCGATTCGCCCGGATGACATTCTCGTCGGCAAGAGCGGAAAGACAGTGGAAATCAACAACACCGACGCCGAAGGGCGCCTCGTGCTCGCGGACGGCGTCGCGTATTGCTCCGATCCCGCGAACGCCGCGTGCAAGCCGCGCGTCATCGTCGACATGGCCACGCTCACCGGAGCGCAAATGATCGCCACCGGGCGTAAACACGCCGGACTTGTGACCGATAGCGAAGACATGGAGCACACCGTCGTGCGATTGGGCAGAATCACCGGAGATCTGGCGCACGCCCTGCCCTACGCTCCGGAAATGTTCAAGAGTGAGTTCAGTTCCAAAGTCGCCGACATGAAAAACTCCGTCGCCGACCGCGCCAACGCGCAATCGAGCTGCGCCGGTCAATTCATCGCCAATCACTTACACCCAGACTGGGTCGCTCGCGATGACACGGCTTGGATTCACCTCGACATGGCTGGTCCTGGTAACTTTAAAGACGGTTTAGGTTCGGGCTACGGAGTGGCTCTGCTCAACGCGCTCTACAAAGAAATCGACAGTCGACCGCAATGATGCCGTCACGACGCGCTACATTTAATGACATTGAATAAAACACGATCGCTAACTACCGCGCCTTCTTCGTCTCGACTCCACCCGAAGCGAGACCGCCCGCGCGCTTACCCGCGCCGCCGAACTTGCCGAACTTGACCATGGCGAGCGCCGCCGTCTCGCACAAAATCGTCCCCGCCCAGTTCACAAAATACACCTCCTCCCCATCCTCCACGCACAACCTCAGCGCGACGTACCACGTCATCGCAATCCCGAACGCGCGCCAATCTCCCTCTCCCGTCCTCGTCGTCGCGAATCCCGCGCACAGCGCCGCCATTCGTCCCGCGCTTCGCCGTCCCGTAATCGCGCCGACGGCGCTCGCGCACGCGCCGCTCACCATGTACGCCGTCCCTCGCCGCGTCATCCCCCCTCGTCGCGCCATCGCGATCACATACATCGCGTTCGACGGCGCGAGCGTCCACGCGACGTGCGCCGCCGTTCCCGGCGCCCGCGCTTTCGCCGCGTCGCCTTCTCCGCGCGCCAAAATCCAATAGCTCACTGTGAACACACACAGCACCCCTCCCGCGACCCACGCGCGCGCCTCTCGCGCCCGCGGCGTCGCGTCGCGCGCCTCGCGCGCGAGCGCGTCGCGAAACGTTCGCGCGCTCATCACGCACGCGAGCGCGACGCACAGCAGCGCGTGCGCGCCCTCGGCCGAGGGCGTCCCCGCGTGCATCGGCAAAAAGCGACGCGTCGACGAATGGCGACGCTGCGCCTCGCGCCGTGCGCGCCGCGACGCCGCGACGCCGGGAGACGACGCGCGCGAACGCGCGCGACGTCGCCGTGGGCGGTCGGACGCGCGGAGCGCGCGTGCGGGGACGTCCAGGGCGTCGCGGTGATCGATGCGAACGGCGCGCGCGGGACGATCGCGACGGGCGCGCCGTTCCTGGATCACATGATCGATCAGCTCACCGCGCACGCGCAGTTGGGCGTGCACTGCGTGCTGACGCGACGCGGGGTGACGTGCGAGGAGGCGCGCGACGCGGGAGGGGTGAGCGACGAGGAGGCGTTTCGGTGCGCGGGCGCGGCGCTGGGCGCGGCGCTGCGAGAGACGCTGGGAGACGGGAGAGGCGCGGGGGAGCGGGCGAAGGCGCGGTTCGCGGCGCCGTTGGACGAGGCGTACGCGACGTGTGGGATCGAGCTGTACGGCGAGCGAGGGCTGGAGACGTTCGCGCTGGCGCCGTATGGGAAGCCGGGGACGGCGGGACGCGCGAGCATCGGGACGTATCCGACGGCGCTCACGGAGACGTTTTGGCGAGCGTTAGCGGAGGAAGCGGGGGTGAGCGTGCGGTTGGTGAAAGAGCGCGGGGATAACGCGCATCATATCGTCGAATCGACGTTCAAGGCGTTCGCGCGGGGGGTTCGCGCGGCGATGGACGCGGCGGAAGGGATCGACGTGTACGCGGGCGCCGCCGCGAGCGAGGAGACGCGGCGAAGCGCGATTCAACGCTCGACGAAGGAGACGTCCATCGACGTGAAGCTGGATTTAGACGCCAGTCGCGATGACGTCGAGGGATCGAAGATTAGCACCGGTATCGTCGCCCTCGATGGATTGTTCACCGCGATTCAACGCGAAGCCGGGGTGGCGCTGAACATCGCCGCCACGGGAGACTTGTGGATAGACGACCACCACACGGCGGAAGACGTGTCCATCGCCGTCGGCCAAGCGCTGAACAAGGCGCTGGGGACTAAGAAAGGGTGTAATCGCATGGGGAGCGCGATGTCCACCGAGGGTGAGGCCACGGTGGAGTGCGTCATGGATCTTAGCAATCGCCCGTACTTGGGGTACGGACTCGAGCTCGAGAGCGACAAAGTGGGCGACCTCAGCGTGGAGATGGTCGAGCACATGTTCATGAGTTTGACGTTCAACGGGCAAATGACGGTGCACTTGGTCGAGCACGCGCGCGGCGCGGACGAAGCCGAAGTTGCCACAGCCGCGGCGAAGGCTTTCGGTAAGTGCTTGCGACAGTGCGCGGCGATTGATCCGCGACGCGCGGGCTCCGTGGCGTCGAGCAAAGGTACGCTCTCTGTGTAGTGTCATCTAATCGTATCGTATTGTTTACACATCAATCGGCTACTTGCTTTTCAGTAATCGAGCCATCAAAGCCTTCGCGTGATCCTTGAGCGCGTCCATCGCTCCTCTCGCCTCGACGGAGTCGCGAACGTCGACGTCGAGCTTCAGCGGCGCCTCGCGCTTCGTCGTCGCGTCCGACGCCACTTGCTCCACCACCTTCTTCGCTGCCTCTCGCAGAACTTTTTCATCCACAATTTCGCGCACTAAGCTCGCATCAATCGCCCCGAGCGTCTCGTTCACTTCCACTAATTCCAGCAAGCTCGCCTCGCTGCCCTCTCGCGCCAAGTCGTCGGCGAACTCCGTCAACGGCGTACTCTTCAGCTTTTTCGGCATCGACCGCCACTTGGCGTTAAACTCCGCCAAGAGCGCGTCGCATTCCGCTTCCCCAACCTCCACGATCGTCGCGCACTCTCGTTCCACTGCGCGCGACGCGATTCGTCGTCAGTCGTTCGCGTTCGTCGCGGCGGGGGAACCATCGCGGCGACGTCAACAGTCACCACCCTCGCGTCTTCTCGACATCGCTTCGATCCACGCACCCGCGTCCTCGAACGCTCGCACCAACGCGTGCATTTCATCCTCTCGCACGCGTTTCCTCGCGCTCGCCGTCGTCGACGCGTCGTTCGCGTCTTCGCGCGATGGTCGTTCGTCGTCATCGCGAAGCCGCGTCGACTTCGTGACGGATTTACGCGCGCTCGCGCTCGCGGTCGCCGCTTTCGCGCGCTCGCGCTCGCGCGTGGGCGTGTTCGCCACGTCTCGAAGCGCGCCCGCGGGCATCGGATCGCGTCGCGCGCGTGCGAATGACGATCAGAAGCTTTTGCTACGCTACAACCGCCAGAGCCGCCGAGCGCGCGCGAACGAACGCGCCCTGGCCTGCTCGCATCGCTAACCTAGGAAAATACACCGCGCGCGAGCGTCGCGAAAAAAACGCGCGCGCGCGCGCGCGAATTGCGCGCTCGCCAATCACGCGTCCTCGGCCGCGGGGCCGCCCAATTTGACGCGTTCCACGAGCGCGTCGTGCTCGCCCACCAACCGCGCGATCAACTTCTTCGACGTCTCCTGCAGATGCCCCGCGATGAACACCTCGTCCAACACGTAGTGCGCCTTGTGAAAGTTGAACACTAAATCCAATTCGCACACGTTCCCGAAGTACTTGTCCAAGATCTCGACGTAGTGTTGAATCATCTCCAGCGTCGCGAGCTCGTTCGCGCCTCGGTCCACCGCCAGGCAAAAGTACAGGCTCGCGTACTTCCTGTACACCAGCTTCACGTCCCGGTACTCGACGACGTTGCACAGCTTGTTCGCGCGCGGTATGATTCGCGACGTGACGTCGCGCTCGATCCTCTTCCGCTCCTTTTGGTTCGTCAGGACGTAGTACTTGCTCAGGCGAATCTTCGCTTGTTTGCTGAATAACAGCGCGAATCGAATCATCGTCGGCGATCGCGGCGTCGACGATCGCGGCGCGACGCGCGCTCGGCCGCGCGCGCGCGTCGTTCGCCGCGCCGCGGCGCGCACTGCGCCGTCGCGCCGTCGCGCCGTCGCGTCGTGTGTCTGTTCCGTGTTTCATTCAGGGTTTGGAATCGAGTATTTATCGTCTGCGAATTCAATCGACGTCGGCGCGATCTTTCGCATTTAATGATGTTTAAACGCATACGAATCGACGTCTTATCTTCGCGCGTCGGAGGATACGGCGCGCGCGCGCGCGCCGCACACGCGCGCGCGCGGCCGAGCGACGGACGACGCGACGCGCGACGCGACGCGGAAAGCATGCCCGCCGTCGCGACGTGCGACGCGCGCGCGCTCACGACGCGCAGACGCGCGCGCGCGCGACAAGATGTCGCCGTGACGTCGGCGACGATTCGACGGCGACCGCGCGCGAGGACGACGACGACGACGACGACGCGGATCGACGCGATCTCGGACGCGATGGGACACGAGAGCGCGGACGACGCGACGGCGACGGCGACGGCGGCGGGCGACGATGGGAAGGCGAAGAAGCCGTGGGGGTTCCTGAGCCCGTTCGGCGCGAGCGCGGCGGTGCTGGAACAGGCGGCGGAAGTGAACGAGAAGCAGAGCGGGCGCCGGCGACGGACGGAGGAAGTGAAGCTGAAGGTCGATGGACAGTGGTACGATGCGACGGGGTGGGCGCTGGCGCATCCCGGTGGGGCGGGGTTCGTGCGGTTGTTGAACGGACAAGACGCGACGGATGTGTTTTACGCGCTGCACTCGTACGGGCCGAACGGGAGCGACGAGGCGTTGAAACGCTTGCGCGCGTTGCCGAAGTGCGATGCACCGTATGATACGGAAGAGTACGAAACGCAAAGGCTGACGACGGCGAACGCCGAGTTCGGGGAGTTGCGAGGGAAGTTGGAGGCGGAGGGCTGGTTTAAACGCAACGCGCTCTCCGAACTCTCGGTGTTGGCGCAAGTTTTGGGATGCTACGTCGTCGGACAAGCCATCGCGGCGACGCACCCGATCTTCGCCGCGATCTCGATCGGGATAGGGATGCAACAAGCCGGATGGCTCGCGCACGACTACGTTCACGGCCGCGGGAAGTGGTGCTCGATGATGCGCTGCTTTGGCGCGTTGACGAATGGGTTTTCCGCCGAATGGTGGTCGCACAAGCACAACATGCACCACTCGTTCACGAACGTCGACGGTAAGGACGGCGACATCAAACTCGAGCCTCTGTATTACTTGTCGCCGCCGGAGACCAGTGGGCGCCCGGATAGCTGGTTGCGCAAGTACCAGCACATCTACGGCTATCCGCTCTACGCGATGACGTACGTGCTCTGGCGCCGACACAGCGTCGCGAGTGCGTGGGCGCGCAAGGATAAGACTGAGCTCGCTTTGCTCGTCGGCCACTACGCGTGGTTGTTCGGCACGCTTCCTTTGGGTGTCGCCATCGGCTCCATGCTCATCGGTGGGTTTTTGGTAGGCTCTCTCGTCACCGCTACGCACCAGAGCGAGGAAATCATGTATGAAGACGGTTCCTTCGTCGATATTCAGTTTAGAAGCACTCGCGAAGCGGACGTGAAGAATCCACTCGAGCGTTGGTTGTGGGGTGGTATGGACACGCAGCTCATTCACCACTTATTCCCCACCATGCCGCGTTACAAGCTTCACAAGCTTCGTCCCATCGTGCAGGAATGGGCCCAGAAACACGGATACGATTTTAGAATCTCCGATTCGCGCGACATCCTGAAGAAGAACTACAAACATCTTGAGGGCATCGCCGCATTGGAGACGATTTAACTTAGGTGGCGCTAATTTACGTTGTTTGTACTTTGTTATCAAAATGATTTTTGAAAGCTTTTACACCGTCGTGTTCAGAAAAATTGCGGCGTCAACTCGTCTAATGCGTGATTCATTTCTTCATCATCGCTCGGAACACGACGATGCTATTCGCCAAGAGCGCCACGCTCGACGCAACTTGTTGCAATACACCGGGTTTAAACAACCCTTCGCGCTTGGGAAGCGGTAGTCGCTTGTGCGTGAACTCCACGCCCTTGTCCTTGTTGCAAATTTGCCCCTTGCCTCGCAACAAGCAGCGCGTCGTCAACAATCCTTCGACGCCCACGGGCCCGCGGGCATGGATTCGCGAAGTAGATATACCAACCTCAGCGCCGAGACCAAATCTAAATCCATCGCTGAAGCGCGTGGAGGCGTTATGAAACACGCACGCACTGTCGACGCGAGCGATGAATTCATCCGCCGTCTTTTGGTTCGACGTGATGATGCAATCAGTATGCGCCGAACCGTTGGCGTGGATGTAATCGATGGCGTTATCCATAGAGCTCACGAGTTCCACCGAGCATTGCATGCCACCGTATTCGTGTCGGAGCGCCGGTGCCGCTGGTAGGTTGAGTTCCTTTGTCCCGCGCGGTCCGCCAAAGAGTTCGACGCCCGCCGCGCGCAACGCCGTCATGAGTTCCGCCGCGCCTCCATTCGCGACAAGATCGTCGTGAATGAGCAAAGTCTCCAACGCGTTACACGCCGCGGGATAATCAATCTTCGAATCTATCGCACACTTCGCCGCCATGTCAACATTCGCGTCCTTGTCGACGTACACGTGCACCACGCCGTCCGCGTGCCCGAGCACGGGAATCTTCGTATTATTCTGAATGTACGTCACCAACGAGTTCGAACCGCGCGGAATCACCAAATCGATCACGTCATCCAGCTTCAGCAGATCTGCCACCGCTTCTCGACCCTCGATCAGGCACACGCATTCCTTCGGAACGCCGAACGCCTCAAATTCGTCCACGATGACCTCCCGCAGTTTCGCGTTCGAGCTCGCCGCTTCCTTCCCACCCTTGAGCAGCAGTCCATTCCCCGTCCGCAGCGCCAACGACGCGATCTGCGGCAGCGCGTCCGGCCGGCTTTCAAATATGATCAAAAGCACCCCCAACGGCGCCGTCACCTTCGTCAGCGTCAAACCCTTCGCCAACTCCATCGCGCTCAGCGGCTTCCCGATCGGCTCTTCCATGTTCGCGATCGCCCGCGCGCCGTCCGCCAGCTGCTTCACCTTTCCAGGTTTCAGTTTCAACCGCTGCAGCAGCGCTTCTTCGACGTCATCGGACGATTCAGCGCGTCGCAAATCTTCGTCGTTCGCGGCTTGGATTTCGCTCTCGCGACGTTCGAGCGCGTTCGCGACGGCGCGCAGCAGCGCGGCGCGCTCGCGCGAGGGGAGCTGTTGCAGTTTACGACTCGCATCGCGCGCTTTGCGGGCCAGCGTGGCGGGATCGTCGGGCATGACGACGGGAAGTGTCGATTGGAGTGACTGTGTTGACTGTGTTGACGGGGCGACTGGATTTGGGCAGTCGCGGCTGCGCTACGGAAGAAACGCGAGACGACGACGTCGAACGCCCGATCGCGCCGCGCTCGAAAAGAGCGTCGGGAAGGCGAATGGAAACAGTGCGTTCGGTGGCGGTGACGGCGGCGCTCGGAAGGCGCGAAAGACGGTTGGGTCGTCCACGAAGGCGAACGCGACGGCGACGGCGACGGCGACGGCGAAGAAGAGGGAGAAGACGGCGGAACGAATCGGCGACTGTCGTTTGGCGGTGAGTGAGCCGCGGGCTCGAAGTCGACGCGTGCGTGCGATAGCGCGCGCGGCGTCTATGAAGTGGAGCGGCCAGGCATGGACGATGTCGCGGGGCACGACGGCGTCGTCGAGCGGCGCGCGGGCGACGCGGACGTCGGCGGCGAGCCACGGGTAGGGGAATCGCGCCGACGCGGAATTCCTGGCGAACGCGAGCGTGAACGTGCGCCGATCCGGCGGATGATCCGCGTAGATCTGTAACGCGATCTCGATCAGGCGCTGCGTCTGCGCAAACTGCTCGTCGACGGTGGCGGTAGCGTCCGCGACTCGAAGGCGCGCCATCGTCGAGTGCAGGTCCAACGCGTCGGAACTTTTTTTGAGAATCTCCGCCTTGTTCGCCATCACTAAAGCCGCACCGACGTAAATCGGCATGAGCGGATGCGACGCGATGAATAAATCCAATAATCGCACGGCGACGTCTAAGACGCGCACGTCGTGTAGAAATAAACACATGAACCACGACACCGCGTAAAACGGCGGCGCTCGGCCGAGCGCGTCCCCGAGCTCCGGCGCCACTTTCGTCAACAACTCCAGAAACATCGCCGTCATCTCCATCGTGCTCGACAAGTCTTTTCGCGTGTGATCGCGCAGATGAAACAGCACCAACCTCTCTAATATCGCCGCCCCCATCGCCGGCGTTCCCCGCGGCCTCTTCCGATCGACGAGCGCGACCGCGGTCGCGACGTCGTGTAAGCCTTGATAATAATGCACACCTCCCGCGTGCGCGTTCAGGGCCCCTCCTAATATTTCTCTAATCTCATTTCGCACTTCCTCGAGCTCCTCCTCGGCCAGGAGGGCGTACTGCTGCGCCGATCTCGACACGTCCGCCGCCACCGTGCGCTCGTCCCTCGCCCTCGCCGCCGCGAACGCCGCGAACGCCGCCTCGTCCACGCCCTCGCGCGCGATCCCGAGCGCGCGCGCCCATCGCGCCGCGCGCGTTTCGAGCGCGGCTCCGAGTCCGACGCGTCGCGCGCGCTCGCGCAGCGCGTCGTCGTCGTCGTCGTCGTCGTCGTCGAAACCGTTAGACGTCCCGGCGTCGCGTTCGCGCCCGTCGCGCCCTCGTCGCGCGCGCGCGACGTCCGACGCCGCGCGCGCGACGCGCGCGGTGTCGCGTCCGCACATCGCGCGCCGCGACGCCGCACGCCGCGACGCCGCGACGCGACGCGCGACGACGCGCGCGCCAGTGTCCGGCGGCGAGCGTCGATCGTCGCCATGCGCGGCGCGTGCGAGGCGATGTGCCCCGACGCCGAGGCGCGCGCGCGCGCGACGCGCGGCGACGTGCACGCGCTCGAGCGCGGCGGCGCGGGCGGCGCGGGCGACGCCGACGCGTCGAGGATGGTGAAACGGTTCGCGCGCACCGTCGTCGCGGGAACGGAGGACGCGGCGCGCGTGCGAACGCTGGACGCGTGCGAACGCACGGTGGATCATTTATTCTGCGTGCTCGACGACGCGCGTCGCGCGTCGACGAGCGCGTCGGCGTCGGCGTCGGCGAACGCGCTCGCGAGCGCGAACGCGTTCTGCGAGGACCGACTGCGCGCGGTGCGACAAGATTTAGCGATGCAAGGGTTGTTCGCGGACGATCCGGTGGCGTGCGGAAGGTGCTGCGCGTTGCTTGAGCGCATGATCGTGCGCGCGGTGACGAGCGAGGCGGAGCGCGAGGCGGATGCGAGCGACGACGATTTCGGCGCGGCGGCGCTGCGCGAGCGACAGCTCGGAAAGACGTTTGGAATGTTGCTGAGCGCGTACGCGGAGTTGGGATTCGACGACGACCTGCACGTCGAACGCGTTGGAAGGTTTGTGTCGATGCTGCTGTGCGTGCGCCTGCGCGACGGGACGAGCGAGTTGGCGGGGGACTTGAGACGCGTCGGAGTACGGACGTTGGCGACGAAGGACGCGAGATTCGCGATGACGTGTCGAGCAGCCTTCGCGACGGGAAACTGGCGTCGATTTTTCGCCATCGTCGACGAGGCGTCGTACGAACACGCGTGCTGCCTCGAGCGGCACTTCGCCGTCGCGCGCATCGATGCGCTGCGATCGCTCAACTGCGCGCTGAACTCGACGCCGATGAAGCTCGACGAGTTGGCGCGCGTCCTGCGCCTCGACTACGCCAGCGACGCCGAGACTTACGTAAAAGCGTGTGGATTGACGGTAAACGTGGACGAGTCCGCGGAACCAACGGTGCAGTTCCGAACATCGCCGTTCACGCCTCCGAATCTGTCGCGTCCCGACGTCGCCGCCGCATTACGCGCGGCGAACCGTGGATTCAAATCGAGTTCACCCGCCGCGCCCGCCATCGATCGCGACGTCGCGAGCGTCGACGTAGACGTTCATTTAGCATCCTTATCGCTCGCCCGCTGACGACGTTGTAGCTCATTCATTTAGTTTCGTCGCGCCGTCGCCCGTCGCCGCACTCGCAGACGCGTTCGCGATGCTCGACCACGGCACCTTGCTCGTCCGCGGCGCCGCCGACGCCGCCGACGACCCCACGCGTTCGGTCATCCAGCCCATATACCCATCGACGACGTACGCGCGCGACGACGCGCACGAACTTCCGCGTTTTCGCGACCGAACGCTGTGCTACGCTCGGCCGGATAATCCATCCGTGCGCGCGTGCGAGCGCACGCTGCGCGATCTCGAGCGCGGGAGCGATTGCGCTTTGTTCTCGTCCGGCATGGCGGCCGTGAACGCCGTGCTCGAGGGCGCGGTGCGCGGGACGTCGGACGCGAGTTCGTTCGTGTGCTCGCCGAGCCGCGGGTACTTCGCGGTGCGCGCGCGAATTCGAGAGTGGTGCGCCGCGCGAGGCGTGGAGGTCGTGGAATACGACCCCGATGTGCCGTATGTGATATGTGACGTCGATGGACACACGCTGGCGAGGCGAGACGAGGACGCGAAGGGGACGGCGCATCACGCGGGACGGTCGTTGAAGCGCGCGTTGGAGGAAGAGGCGGTGAGAGGGCGAAAAGCGGCGTTGGTGTGGGTGGAATCCCCGGCGAATCCCACGTGGGACGTGATGGATTTAGAACAGGTCGTGGCCGTGGCGAGGGCGTGCGATGCGGGGTGCGTGTGTGTGGATTCGACGGTATTGACGCCGATTTGTACCAAGCCGTTGTCGTTCGGCGTCGACGTCGTGATGCACTCTGCGACCAAATATTTGAACGGACACGGGGACGTCGTCGCGGGAGCTTTGGTGACGCGCGAATGCGATGATCGATGGCAGCGGATCTTGCATGAGCGTAAGCTCGGCGGGGCGACGATGGGGTCGATGGACGCGTACTTGCTCTCGCGAGGCATGCGTACGCTAGAGCTGCGCGTGCGCAGACAAAGCGAAAGCGCAATGTGGATCGCGCACGAGTTCGAACAGTACTTGCGCAGTCGAATTCCTCACGGCGCTATCGTTCTATACCCGGGGCTTCAAACCGATACAACGGTGGAGTCGAAGAACGCGCATTACGACATCGTAAATCGCATGTGTCCAAACGGCGTGTACGGCGGCATGCTTTCGCTCGTATTCTTTGACTTCCTTCCGCATCTTTATCCCGAACACACTGGATCAAACTTGTCGCGAGTCGTCAAGTTTTGTAAAACTATGGCCGTTAGTTGCGACTATTGGACGTGCGCCACGTCGCTCGGCGGTTTCGAGTCGCTCATCGAACACAGGTATTCGGTCGAGTGCGCGCCGGGCGAAAAGGAGCCGCACGTGCCGGGTGGTCTGTTGCGTCTGTCCGTGGGGTTAGAAACGAAGGAAGATTTGCTCGCGGGTTTAAAGCGCGGATTTGATATCGCGCTCATGGACGTCGTAGGCGCTAGTGTGGCGACGTAGCAGTAGATTTTAGGTTAGTTTTACACTACAATCACTTCTTGACTTTGGATTTCCTCTTGAGCGACGCCATCATGTTCTGCAGTTCAGACGACCCAATTTCCTTCGCCTGCGACTCAAGCGCGCTGACAGTCTTGCTAGATTTCTTTTCCGCTTTCTTCTGGCGCCGCTTGTCTCTTTCACTAATAATGAGCGTCTTATTCTGCACGTCTTTGTAACGTGGATCCGTGGGGTCGAGACTGAAGTGATGCGACTCGTACAATCCGGCAAAGCGATCGTCCGCCGTGTCCAACTTGTTCACTTCGCCGTCGTCGTCGTCATCACTCTCAGCACGCCGTGCGGCTTTGCCGCGGAGACGGCGTTTCTCGGCGAGACGCTCTTTTCGCGACTTCTTCTTGGTCGGCTCTCCGCCGTCGGCAGGCTTAATAGCAGCGCGACGAGCGGAGACGCCGTCGGATTTGCCGAGAATTTCCTTCTCGTCCATCATCAACAGCTCCAAATCGGCTTGAGCTTGTTCATCTACTTCACCGCGCTTAGCAGCTTTCTTCGCCTTTTTCAAGTTCGTCTTGCTCGGCGCGTCGTCGTCGTCCGTAAACTTACTTTTCGCCTTCTTCTTGGCCTTCGGGGCGCCGTCTTCAGAATCGTACTCGGCGTCAAAGTCGACGTCACCACCATCGTCCATGAAGAACGGGTCGTCAAACGTCGCTGGCTCGCCGTCGGCGCCACCCGCAACGTCGTCGGACTCTTTTTCATTGCCTTCTCCTTTATCCTTATTCGCTAATCGTTTCGCTTCGCGCTTTTCCTTGCGCAGGCGCTCTTGCCGTTCGTAAACCGTCTCCTGCGCGCCGAGCTTTCCGTCTTTCTGTTTCTTCTTAATGCGCGCACCGAACTCTTCGAGACCGGCGTGAAATGTCACTTCCATGTCACCTGCGTTGCTTTTCGAGCCGTAGCGCTGTTTATCGCGTTTCGTTTTAAACGCCTTCGTGGACGCCTTGGCGGTGTCCTCGCCGTCGTCGTCGTCGTCAGATACAAAAAAGTCATCCTTCTCCGCACCGGCATCGGCATCAACGTCGGCGTCACCACTCCCGCCGAGAAGTTTAGCCAAGTACGCTTTTTTCGCTGCCTTGGCGTCTGCTTCATTTTCTTCATCCTCGGATTGCTCGGATTCGTCCTCGTCGTCGGAGTCAGACGCGAGATAGGCGGCGAAATCTTCATCCTTGAGATTGTCCTCGGTGATTTTACGTCGAAACGTTTTACGCCGAGTCGGGTCATCATCGTCCCACGATAACTTGACGTTCGAGTGCTGCAGCGCCTTGACTTGAAACTCGGGAGCTTCGTAATCGGGAGGAATATCCGTGGCGGTATCGCGAACCTCGCGTTCCTCAAACGATTGGTCGTCCGGGACGTAACGCAAATCGAGTTTAAAACTCGATCGCTCGTACTCGATCCCATCGCACTCGTGATATACCCCCATTGCGGTCTTCACCGTATCGAATTCTGCGATAGCGTAGTAATAGCGCAATCTATCACGCTCGTACTGTCGCATTTGTTCGTTATCCGCCGCGTCAGCGTCGTCGCTTTCGTTCCCCGACGCCTTTCTCTTCGTCGTCGCCGCGTTCAACGTTGACTTCTTTTTCGACTCATCTTTTTGAAACGCGCTTAAAGGACCGTATTTATTCTCCACCGCCATGCGCTCTAACCCGAAATCGCTCGGGTACACCGTCACGCGCTCCAATGACCCGCCCTTTGGCGCAAAGGATCGCAACACCGCGTACAAATCGCACGCCCGAATATGTTGCCATTCACAATTCACGATCGCCAGCCGACGCGTTGCGTCGATGGTGGGTATATCTTTATCCGCCTCTCCGACGAGCATCGTCGGCAGCACCCCCTCATCCTCTTCATCGACGCCTTCCTCGTCCTCGCTTTCGTCGCTCTCCTCCTCGCTTGACGATTCCAAACCGACCCCGCGCATTCGATCCATCGACTTCTCCATGCGCTCTTCCAACCCCTCGTCGCCGTCGGAATCATCATCTTCATCGTCCATTTTGTAATACGCTCGCATCTCCTTCCTTTGCTTTGCGCGTGCGTCCAGTTTCGCTCCTCTTTCATCCTCCGCGCGTCTCCCGCGCTTGTCCGTCCCGCTCGTGCCTCCTCCGCTCGCGAAATTCGGATCATCGAACACTCCCGCGAACCTCGAGTCGATCTGCACCGCGCCTGTCTTCTTCGGCATCGCCATGAACCGCGGGTCGCGGTGCATGGCGCTGAAACGGGCGTCCGTGACGACGTCATTTTGATTCAGCGCGCCGCCGCCGCCACCAAACTTTGGTTTCTTCGTCTTGGTCGATTTCTTCGTCGCGTCGTCGTCGTCGCGCGACATGGCGCGCGCGCCGACGCTCGAAAAGCGTTCTTTCGTTTCGCTTCCTCGCGTCGCGTCGCGGCGGCGCGGGTGCGTTCGCGTTGTCGCGCGCGCGAGCGTGTGATGATGCGCTGGGCGGTCGTGCGCGCTACACATGGCTTGGATTTGGCTACGGCGCGCGAGGGGAAGATTGAGCCGTTCTGCGGGCGTAAAAACGCTCGAGGACGCTCTGCGCGTAATCCATAGGCGCGTCGGAGAAATGATAGTCGGCGATGGCGTC
>Ga0257114_1000659_pt1 | contig 26547 bp, 20 predicted proteins | sample SI112_10mmetaG_FD_190149 | JGI IMG/M metagenome (GOLD analysis project Ga0257114, IMG submission 190149) | Marine microbial communities from Saanich Inlet, British Columbia, Canada - SI112_10m | ecosystem: Environmental > Aquatic > Marine > Inlet | place: Canada: British Columbia | collected...
GTTCACGATGTAAAAGACGAAACACGTGCAGGTTTGCGAAACGCAACGTGGTTCGATGACCGCGGATCGATCGTCATCGCGCGCATCGGAGATCGCGAAATCCAGTCGATCGCGAACGACCGAATCGAACCGCGCGCGTCGTCGATCGACGCGTTCGACGCGATCGACGGGACGAGGTTCGATGTGATCGCGCCGATCGATCGATCGATCGATCGACGCGGCGCCGCGCGCGCGCGAATCGTCGGCACATCGCGCCGACGGATGGTGCGCGCGATGGACGTCGACGTCGTCGACCGGGCGTCGCGCGAGGGCGATGAGATCGCGAAACGCGTCTCGCTGGACGTCGAGACGGGTCGGGACGCGAAGATGGGCGACGCGGGGGCGAGTTCGCGGTCGAATTCGTCCGCCGCCACGGAGACTATGCGAAATGTCGATCGCGAATGCGGGACGACGGCGGAGCGACGAGGGAAGTACAGGTCGAGCGAGACGCACGAGGAGCACGTGAATAAGAAGATACACGCGGCGAAGCGGCGGACGAGGAGCGAGCTGTCGGTGCGACAGGGAGGGTGGGCGAAGCACGGGTACGCGTACGAGGACGCGGACGCGACGTCGCGGTCGTTGAAACATTTACACGCGATCGAGCGGATATCGGTGAAGACGACGACAAAGGAAGAGTTTATCGAAAGGTTCGAGAGGACACGGACGCCGTGCGTGATCACGGACGCGATGGAGGATTGGGGGTGTTATCAAAACGACGGCGGGCGGTTTTGGAGCGTAGACACGCTCGCGGAGCGGTTTCGAGAGGTCAAGTTCAAGGTGGGGACGGACGACGATGGGTACCCGGTGCGGTTGAAGATGAAGCACATTCAGCATTACGTGAACGATCCGGTGCACATGCGAGACGATAGTCCGATGTATGCGTTCGACGGGAGCGTCTTTGACAAGCCGGAGACAAAGTCGTTATTGGAGGACTTCAAGATTCCAGATTGGTTCGAGGAGGATTTGTTCAAGCACGTCGGGGCGAAGCGTCGACCGCCTTATCGATGGATCGTTTTTGGGCCGCCTCGGAGCGGTTCGTCCGTGCACGTTGACCCGTTGGCGACGAGCGCTTGGAATGCGTTGATTTCGGGACGCAAGCGTTGGGCGCTTTATCCGCCGCGCTCGGTGGACAAGGCGACGATCAAGCCGCGAGGAATAGGTCTGGATGGTGAATCGGTGACCTGGTTCAACAAAATGTACCCTCGAACGACGACGGAGGAGTGGAAGCGCCAAGGATTGCCCCCACCCATTGATGTCATCCAACATCCTGGGGAAATCATGTTCGTTCCAGACGGTTGGTGGCACGCAGTGCTGAATCTCGACCACACCATGGCGGTGACGCAAAACTTTTCGACTTCCGCCCGATTCGACGCGGTGTGGCGCATCACGCGTCGAGCGCGACCGAAAATGTCTGCTAGATGGCTGGAAAAGTTGCGACGGGTTCGTCCAGATTTAGCCGAGGTGGCGGATGCGCAACCTCGTCGAAGCGAAGTCAGCGCAGGTGAACAAACGAGTTCGACGAGCAGTTCATCCTCTGGTTCAAGCGATACCGAAGCCGAAGCCGAGGACGAGGTCATGACGAAAGAACGCGAGACCTTTGAGCGAGCCGCGGGGGGCGGCGGCGACGCCTCGACCAAACGCACGAGAACTGGAGACGGTTTGATCGCCGACCTGGCCGCGGAAAAGATGCGCGCGGCGTCGAAATCGATGGACATCAACTAAAAATTACGATATCAGAGGCACTCATCATTAATTCATTGTACAATTGTTGTGAAACACATATAATCTACACATTCAATGTCCACGCCATATCAATCTCTGTCTCGGTCAGGCGCTCCGAGTACGAGCTCCCGACGCCACTTTCGTCTAAGAACGCCGTCAAACAAAATCCTAAATATTCCGTCGAGGGTGACCCGAGTCCTCGCGAGACAAGCTCGCGAGCGCCCCACAGCGTGGCCGGTCCGTTGACGCGAACGCGAACGCGTCGCTCGCGCTCAGCCGAGGACGCCATCTCGGCATCCGACTGCGCGGCACCCCTCAAATCGTAATCCACGCTGATCCTCAACGCGTACCCGCTCCTCACAAACACCTCCGCGATATCTCGCATACCCTCCACCGCGAGATCGAGCCGCTCCTTCCCTCCCCTCGCCGATACCGGTGCCGGCGTGCCCTTGAAGTACGCCACGTCGAAATCCTCCCCGCGATCGAACCCTCTCCGCAAGCGTTCATAAATCTTTTTCCCACACCTCTCCGCGATCGCCTCGGGCAAGTTCGCGTTATCCATCAACGCGGGATCCCTCCGCACGACCGTCACGAGACCCTCCGCTCCCGTCCGTTCCTCAAAAACCTTCGCCGCCTTTGGAATCGCTCGCGACGCGCACGCCATCTGCACGAACGTCACAAAGTCGAAATACAGCGGATCCGTGATTTTCCCTTGCTCGATCCGCAGCGGTTCGTACAAATACTTGTACGGCTCCCACTCCGACGCTCGAAACTTCCACGACGTCGCCTGGAACTCGTCCATCGGGAGCATGTCCACGTCGTCGATCGCCTCGTACGCCGACCGCAGCAGCAGCACCGCGAACGCGCCCTCGAGCGGCTTTCGCGGGAACTTCACCGGCACCGGCGCGCCCGGCGGCGGCGCGAACGCGAAATTTCCCGCGTTTTCGCGCGTCGGCGCGTACGCGTTCGCGCGCGCGTCCCTCGCCGCGCGCCGTCGCCCGTCGTCGTCGTCGTCGTCACCGTCCCTCGTCGCGCTCTCCGCGCGCCTCGTCGTCGCGATCAGGGGCGCCAACGCCGCGTACGCGGACACGACGTCGCGACGCGTCATCGCGCGCGCCGTCACGCGCCGACGCGGCGCCACCGACGCGCGCGGCGCGACGCGCGCGCGGCACATCGCGGCTCGAAATGATGCGAGTCGTCGTCGCGCGCGCGCTCCGCGCGCACGCGCTCGAGCGCGCGCGCGGCGATCGCTCGACGAAGACCGTCGTCGTCGCGCGCGCGCTTCGTCGGCGGTCGAGCGCGATCGAGGCGACGCCGAGCGCGAGCGGTGGCGGCGGCGGCGGCGGTTGGGCGAGCGGATTGCGACGCGCCGCGGGCGACGAGCGCGACGACGACGACCGCGACGCGTACGAAGACGACGGTCGAGCTTCGCGCTCGCGCGCGAGCGCGCGCGAGGGGCGAACGAGCGCGGGAGGGTTCGGGGAAGGAGGAGAGGAGTGGCGCGGACGCGGCGACGGGGACGACGGCGCGCGGCGACGACGGTCGCGACCGACGGGCGATCGAGCGCGCTCGCGCGGGAGACACGATCAGAGGCACGGCGCGCAGTCGTACGGACGAGGCGGACGAAGAGACGACGCGAGGGAGGGCGCGAGAGGGCGAGATCGGGAGGCGGCGCGGGAGGACGAGGCGCCGAAGCCGGTTCGAGCGGGACATCGGAGGTTTTACGCGACGTGTCATCCGGGTTTGGAGGACGTCGTGGCGCGAGAGTTGGCGTCGCCGATGATAAATGCGAGTGATATCGTGATCGGGAAGTCTGGGGTGTCGTTTACGGGGACGCAAAGGGTTGGGTACGACGCGAACGTGTGGCTGCGGAGCGCGGTTCGCGTGCTCGTGGAGCTCAAGCGAGGATATTTGGATCCATACGTGAGCGGGACGCAGAGTGTGTACGAGTTCGTGAAGCACGCCGTGCCTTGGGAAGAGGTCATACCGGGAGGCGAGCGCGGAGATGGGCTGAAGTTCGGCGTGGAGACGCGCCTGTGGGACTGCTCGCAGATTACTTCGTCGCACGCCGCGAAGATTCGCGTCAAGGACGCCGTGTGTGACGCCCTCGTGGACGCCACGGGAACGAGGCCTTCGCCGCCGGATAATTACGCCGCCGCGGATGTGCCTCTTTACGTCACCCTGTATCGCGACGAGATCATCATGTACCGCGATATGAGCGGAGAATCGCTGCACAGACGGGGATACCGCAACGCCATGCATCGCGCGTCGCTGAGCGAAAGCGCGGCGGCGGGGATGTTAAGTTTGGCGGGATGGCCCGATATGCTCGAAGAGTGGCAACGCGACCCCGCTGGATCGCCGCCACCCGTACTCATCGATCCCATGTGCGGAAGCGGGACGTTCCTCATCGAGGGCGCGCTCATGGCGGCCAACGTCGCCCCCGGTTTGATTCGCAGCGAAACCATCGGGTACGCGTTTGAGCGATGGCCCGATCACAATCCGAGAACTTTTGAAGAGTGCTTAGAAAATGCCAGAAGAATAGGAGCAGAAACGCGCACGGCGGCACCGACGCCGCCCGTGATCATCGGGAACGATATACATCCAGGGGCGGTGACGTTGGCGGGTCAAGGATCAGAGACGGCGCGCGTGGCGGGCATGATCGACGTCTTCAGAAACGATTGCGAGATGTTCAACATCACCGCATCGAGCGCTGGGGCGAAAATCGCCCCGAACGCACCCAAACTCGTCGTGACGAACCCACCGTGGGGTAAACGAATCGGCGCGGGCGAACCCGCCGGTAGACGACGCGCGGGCCCTGGGGATTACGACGACGAATACGGCGACGAAGACTCGTTCGATCGCGACACGACGGTTGGTTCGAACGACATCAGCGCAGAAGAAGCGCTCGAGCAGGTGTGGAATTCATTAGGCGTATTCTTAAAGCGCGAGTGTCCCGACTCTTCGGCGTTCGTGCTCAGTGGAAACCCAGAGGTATCTCGCGCGATTCGCATGCGAGCGTCTCGTAAACACGTCGTCGGCATCGGCGGCGTCGATTGCCGGCTGCTCCGGTACGATATTTTGCCCCCCAAACCACCCGGCTACGCCCCAAGGCAGCGATTAGAGGGGCGCGATTGAACGACGAGGCGCGAACGGTCGCAAGAATGTGTGATGTTGTAATATTTCAGCGAGCTTTTACTTCAAGAACGTGCACGTGATCCACATCGCGACAAAGCTGAACAACGCGAGTATCAACTCCGGGGCCACACCCTGCGGGAACAGCGGGATGTACACCGGCACGACCGACCCCACGAGCCACGCGAGCAAAAGCGCGATGAGAGAGTCCCTAAAAGCCTTTCCGAGCGTTCCCTGACCCCCGCGCTTTTCGTTCAAAAAGTACACGCACGTCCCGAACGCGCACGCCATCTGAAACGCCGGTCCACTCGTCGCCGGCGCCGCGATCGCCCATCCAGATATGATCACATACAGCATCGTCCGTCTGATCAGCGTCTGTTGATCCGGTTTCGCGAACATCGCCTTCACCCGCTGCACCAACGGCGCGTCGTAATCGACCCCATCCTTATTCTTCTCCTTCTTCATCTTCCTAAGTCCCTTCTGCATCTTCCGCGTCGACAGTCTCTCGGATATCACCTTATCGTACGCCGCCTCGATCGCCTCCACCCCTCGTTCGTCTCCCGCGTGCTCGCGAATCAAGTAATTAAACGCGCTCGACACCTCCTCGCTCGTCGCGTCCGCGTCGATCCCTAACCTCTTGTACGGGTCCTTCTCCTTCGTCCGCGCGAACGCGTTCGTCGGCCGCTTCGCCGCCGCGCCTCGAGCGTCGCTCTCGGCGTCGCCGCGCGCGTCGAACCCGCCGTCGTCGGCGCTCGCGCCGTCCATCGCGGCGTCGGCGCGTCGGACGAGCGAATCGCGGCGTCGCGCGCCGCCTCGCGCCTCGGCGCCTCGGCGCGCGCTCGAGAGGCGCGCGCGCGCGCGAACGGCGACGCGCGGGCGCGCGACGACGACGCGCGACATCGCGGCGCGCGCGCGTGGGAGTGCGCGCGCGCGAGCGCGGCGCGCGGCGCGAGGGCGCGCAAAGCCCTCGGAGTCCGTCCGTCGAGTCGTGAACGGTCAATCAGTCGATCGAGGGAAATCAGAGGAGGACCGAGACGACCGAGCGACGAAGAGAGACGAAGGAGAGATGAAGAAAGATCGTTATTCGCGAGAACGTCAGAGATGGCGTCGAAACGACCGATGGCGATGGCGCGATGGCGCGACGACGATCGTCGACGCGAACCGCCGGCGGTTCCTCGCGGAACGGCGCGCGGAGGCGACGACGATCGTCGACGCGGAATCGACGACGATGAATGAGATGTCTTGGTACAGCGACGGTGAGGCGAGAGCGCGTCGCCGTTTACGCGGTGATCGCCGTGGGCATGACGCGCTTACCGATGGCGACGGCGTACTTGCCGCCGGCGACGGCGTACGGCGCGGCGATGTCGATGGCTTTGCTCACGACGGGCTGCGCCAACACGCGCTCGGCGACCGGGGTCGCCTTTTCGACGACCGCCACGACGCGCGGATTGGTGATGACCTGCTCCCACAACGACTTGACGCGAGCGAAGAGCTTATCGGAATCGAGAGCCGCGCGCGCTTGCGCGATGGCCATCTTCAACGCCGTCATCGCCTCCTCCGGGAGCTTCACCGCGCGCGTCTTCAATTCCTCGATCGCGTGCTCAACCTTGGACAAGTACTCCGATCTCGCTTGTTTCAGCGCATCTAAGTTATCCGGATACTGTTCCTTCGCCTTGATCGCGTACGCGTACGCCGCGTTCGCCGTCTTCACCGGCGCCGAATTCTTCACGCGCGTCTCGTACGCCTCGTTCAGCACCTTCACCGCCCGGTCCACGTTTGCGTCCGCCTTCATCAGCGCCACCGGATACGTCTCACACACCTTCTTCGCCACCGGTTGTCCGTAATGCGCGATCAAGCTTTCAATCTTGGTCAACGACCCTCGCAGCGCGGTCGCGTCTCGCGCCTTTTCGTACGCCGCCGTCGCCCGCTTCGTCAACGCGTGCGTCTTCACGTACTCCAGCGACGTCTCCGTCGCGTTCACCACGAACGCCAACTGCTTCAATTCGTTCGTCGCGGTCGTCGTTTCGCCCTTTTCGACCACCGGGGCGACCGTTTTCGGCTTGGGCATCTTTTTAATCTTTTCCACGGACGGTTGCTCGAGGCTCATCTTTTCGTGCGCGTCGTAAAACGTCTCCTCGGGCGCGTCGTCGCGGGCGTCGATCGTCGATCGTTTGATCGTTTTCGTCTGTGCGCGCGCGTCGCGCGATTTACGGAACGGAATCGTGACGGTGCGTCGCGATGTGATGCATCAGCGGCGCGCGCGGTGCCCTCTGCCAGCGCTGGCGCCGACGCGCGCGACGGAAGGCGAAAGCGGGACGTCGATTACAACAAGATCAAGACGAGAAAGAGTCGAGGTAGCCGTGTAAAGAGGTGGCACCACCGGTGTGCAAGAAACAGACTCGATCGCCCGGTTTGAAGACGCCGCGCGCGCAATAGTCAATCAAACCGGCGCCGGCTTTGCCGCTGTAGACGGGATCGAGCAGGACGCCCTCCGTCGACGCGAAGAGCCTGATGGCGTCGATGGTTTGCGAGGTCGGGATGCCGTAGCCGTCGCCGACGTAATTGGTGTCGGCGACGATCTTGGAACGCTCGATCGGACGGATGCCGAGCTCGGCGCACGTCGCGAGGGCGAGCGCGTGCACGTTGGCTTCTTGCGTCGGTTGCGGCGCGCGGACGCCGAACCCGAGCAAGGGAAGGGAAGAATCGACGGAGTGTAAGCCGACGGCGAGTCCCGCCTGCGTACCCGCGCTACCGGTGGCGTGCACGAGATGATCGAACTCGATGTCCATCTCGCGCGCTTGATCCAAGAGCTCGTGCGCCGCGCGCACGTATCCCAAAGCGCCTCGCGGGCACGACCCGCCGCCTACGATGGTGTACACTTTCTCGCCTTTCGCGCGAAACTCGTCCGCCACGCGCTCAAGCTCTTCGTTCATGTTTAACCCCTGGTCACCCGGGCGGTATTCTCGCGTCGCACCGAACAAATCATCCAACAAAACGTTCCCGTTTCGCGTGTAGTTTTCGTCCTCGCGTCCCGTCCGATCCTCGAGCAAGACGTGACACTTCAATCCCAATTTCGCACACGCCGCCGCGGTTTGCCGCGCGTGATTCGATTGCGTCGCCCCTTGCGTCATCACCATCGTCGCCCCCACGGCGAGGGCTTCGGCCATGAGATACTCCAGCTTTCGCGTCTTATTCCCTCCCGTCAGCACGCCGTACGCGTCGTCCCGCTTCGCGTACACTCGCACGCCGTTCAACTTCTCGCTCAATCGCGGCAAGTACTCCAACGGCGTCGGTCCGTGCGCGAACGATTCAACTCTCGGAAACGCTTTCAACGCCTCGCGCGCGTTCACCGCCGACGTCGCGTCCAGCACCGCGTCGTTCGCGATCGCGCGTCGTCGCGACGCTTCGGATCCTCGCGATGTCGACCGCATCGTCTTCGACGCCGCGCTTCGGCGTCCTCCTCGCGTCGTCCCCCCGAGCGCGGGCGCGCGCGTCTTCATCGTCTTCATCGTCGTCGTTTTCGTCTCGCGCGTCGGTCGCGTCGCGCGCGCGCGCGTGTGCGCGGTCGGCACCCGCGCGTCGGCGTCGACGCCCAACCGTCGGCGACCGACCGGATTTATCCGATCCCGACGCGAACGCCAGCGCGCATAAAAGACGACGCGATGCCCATGTGCGAAAAGCATACACGCGCCACGCACAGTATGGGATTTCATACCGCGCGCGCCCGCGCGCGCGGCGCCGCGACGCGCGCGCCGCGCGACACGACGCCTCGACGACGACGGCGATGGCGGCGACGGCGGCGACGACGACGCCGACGGCGCGCGCGACGTCGGCGCGCTCGAGCGCGCGCGCGACGCGCGCGCGACGCGCGGATAAAACGACCGCGCGCGCGCGCCGACGCGACGACGCCGGCGACGACGACGGACGCGCGGCGACGACGACGACGCGCGCGGCGTGCGCGGCGATCGCGGCGATGGCGATGGCGTGCTCGAGCGCGCGGGCGCACGTCCCGGGATTCTTCGCGGCGAGCGCGGAGGCGAGCGAGACGACGACGACGTACTTCGCGGGGCGGTACGCCGACCCGAAACACCCGGGGTGCCTGCGAGAGATCTCGTCCGACGGCACGGTGCGAGGCGAAGACGGCGATCCGGGGTGTGGGAAGACGACGCGGACGCGGCCGTGGACCCTGAGCGGGGTGATCGACGTGAACGACGACTCGATATTCATCGACTTTAGCCCGAAGGGCGGACCGGCGAACTTGCTCGGCGAACGCGTCGAGGGGGGGGTGAAATTTCCCGACGGTAACGTCTGGCGCAAGCTCGAGTGAGGGCTCGGACGATCGGATTGGGACTCGGAACGTCGCACGCGCGCGTCGTTTTCGCGTCGTTCGCGCGTTAGTTGTTGCACATTTTTCTCGCTCGCTCGTCGTTCTTGTAATACGCCGACGGCGCCGCCTCGCCGCGCAACGCGACGCTCGAACGACGCGCGTCGATACGCGAGTCGCGCGCCCGGACGCGCGATCGCGAGTATGGTCTTCTCCACCGTCGCGTCCGTCGCGAGGCGCGCGATGACGTCCGCGCTCGCCGGGACGTCGAAAACGGCGCCGAGTGCGATCGCCGCCCCGTTCGCGCTCGCGAGCGCGAGCGCGCTCGCGAACGCGCGTCAGCCCTCGATCGCGACGCGGCCGATGATCACCATCCCAGTCGAGCGTGGGGACGCCGAACGGGCGTATAAACGACTGCGGAGGATCATGATGAGCGAAGGGATTTATAAAGATTTGCGCGAGAGCACCGAGGGGCATCGAAAGCCGTCGCAGTTGCGCGTGTTGGCGCGGAAAGAGCGCGAACGGCGGACGAAGCGGAGCAAGTTGAACTCTAAGCTCGGATGGATCATGCGTCAGAAGGAGCGTGGGTTTTAGGAGGTTGGTCATCGTCGACGAAGCGGCGGCGGCGGCTTTGCGAGGTTTTACTTTAGCGTTAGAGTTGTTTTGTGACGACGGATGGTTCAGGATTGTGAATGAAAATAAGCGTCTGGGCAACAATTACACCACCAACTACACACGTTAAAGCTACATCGAATCTAATCCTCGCACGCCGGGTCTTTCGCCATCTCGCTGCCCGGCGCGAAGAGCACCGCGCTCTTGTCCACGATGCCGACCAACAATCCCTCGAATCCACTCGTCTCTTTCTTCGTCGTGAACACGCTGGCGGATGAATTCTCGCTGATATCGTCCCCATCCGCGGCCATGGCGTCGCACTCATCGCTACAAGCGTCCGCACAGTACCCGTCGCTGCCGGGCGCGATGCGCAGGCACTCCTTCACGCACTTGCTCTGACAAAACTGCGTGTCCGCCGCGGCCACGCTCGCGCCGACGTTCGTCGCCGAGACGGCGGCGAACACCATAGCCGACACGGCGAACGCAAATCGTCGCTCGCGCGCGGTATCGGTCGAGACGGACGACCGGGACACGGCGGAGGGAGTCATCCTATCCACTCGAGAAGCGCGACTTTGGCGTTCGTTCGCTCGGCGCGGCGTCGCCGGGAGCGTCGGTCGGCGGGTGGTGTGGGCGAGCGTCATTACACACGCCGTGCTCGCGCGTTCAAGGGCGACGAAGGCGTCGGGAAGTGAGGTAAACAAAATTTTGTTGTTGGAAGTTTACATGAGGTGTCCAAAGTATTAATTTCTAGAACTGTCGAGAGAGACGGACGCTCTCGGCGGTGGTGTTTCTATTCGAGCGATCATCGATTGGTTATCCTGAACGCGTCACGTCACTCAACATCCTATTTCCTGCCGTGCTCGAAGGTGAAGCGCTCGCCGACGCCGCCCGAGACCTCTCGCGCGTTCATCGCGTCCACGCTGCTCATATCCGGGATGCTCGATAGACGTTTTGCTTTTGGCTCTTGGAGGGACTTCCGATGGTTTTCCGCAGCGACTGACTTCGTGGACAAAGGGAAGAAAAACGGATGCGCCAATGCCTGCTCCGGGGTGATGCGCTTACTGGCGTCGAGGGTGACCATTCGAGAAATCAGCGCAAGTAAGACTTCGTGCTCTTCATCGAATCTACCGTCTTCTCTCGACATCCCCGCCGCGGCGTGCATCTTTTCCCTATGCTCTACGGATTCCATAGGATCATCGACATCGTCCATCGCGGCTTGCGCTTGCGCCGACACCGAACCGCGCTTGGCGAGTTCGTCATACAAAACCTTGGCCAGCGGTCGCGAACCGGGCGCGGGGACAGAGGAGTCGGATTTCTGCGCCGCGCGCAGCGCCTCTGGTGAAGGTTCTATACCACCATCCTCGTCAAAATATCTCGCCCGGTACTCGGTAGGAATCCTGTCGAACATCGATCGCGGTACTCGCCCTAAAGTCGCCTCGATTCGACACAACTGATCGTGCTCGCTCCAACCCGTGAAGAGCGGCTTGCCGGTGCGAAGTTCGTACATCATGCACCCGGCGCTCCACATATCGATCGCAGGACCGTACTGCATTCCTAGCATAACTTCTGGTGCGCGATAAAATCTTGACTGCACGTATGAAAACTGTTGCTTGCCACACTTGCACGCGCTACCGAAGTCGATGAGCTTCACCGCGCTTCGCTCTGGGTGACAGAGCAACACGTTTTCAGGCTTGATGTCGCAGTGAATGATGCCGAGCGATTTCGTGTACTCTAGCGCGCGCATGATTTGAATCGCAAACTTTCGCACGAGCTTGATCGAAACTCCGCTGAGGTTGGTGACGCGAAGCAAGTCGTACAGGGAGTGTGACATGATTTCAAACACCAAGCACTGGTAGCCCCCGCCGAGTTTTTCCGTCTGGTGCATAAAGACGTCCAGCAAGCGCACACACGCGTCTTTTCCCGGCAAATTCATCGCGTGAACGTCTTCGAGTGACATTTCCAGCTTTTCGTCCACTGATTCTCCGCCAGTCTCTCGCAAAAACGCAATCTCCTGAGCCACCGCGGCGTCGGCGCGCTGCGAACGTTCGATCACCTTGATGGCTACGTGTTTGTCCTCCGCCAAATCGTACGCCAAGACGACTTTCCCGAACGACCCGCGTCCTAAAACTTTATCTAATAAGTACCTATCGTGCACCACCTCTCTCGAATTCCCCGCCTGTCGCTTCGTCGGCGACACCCACGGCTCGGTGGCTGAAGTCTCGCTCACGCGCACGCCCTCGCGCGACGGACTTGACGGCGGCGATACCTCGTGATTCAACCGTCTTCGCGCCTCTAACGCATCGTAGTAGTTCCTATTGATCGACATATAAGTCGTCGTGAGCCCAACCGTGAGCGCTCGCGCTGGATTCACGTTTTGCGTAAACGTCTCTCCCGAAAGCAATCGCGCCTCGCCGCCCCCCTTCCCCTCGTCCCGTCGCGTCGTCGTCTCCCGCGCCGTCGTCGACCGCTCGCCCGTCGCAAAACTCACGCTCGCCCTTCCCTCGAGATCCATCGCCTCCGCCGCGCGCTCGACGCTCGCATCGGTGAACCGCGTCATGCCGAACGTCTCGACAATCAACGACTGAATGCTCGCGAATGTGCGCTCGAATGCCCCCTCGTCGTTCGCGTCGTCGCGATTCCCGCCGCGTTTTCGCGCGCGCGCGCCTCCACGCGCCGTCGCTCGCGCGCTCCCGCGCGCCGATCCGACGACGCGCGTCGACGCGCGCGGCGCGCTCTCGCGTCCGCGCGACGCGGGACGCCGACGTGGCGCGCGACCGCGCGCGCGATGAAGATCACGTAGAAAGCGTGCGGTTTCGCCGATGTGAAGTTTTATGATTCACGAAAAAGTCGGACAAAAGATTCGTTTTCCCGCGCATTTTCGCGACTCGAGGGGTGACTAATGAGGCTGGCTATCGGCTATCGGCTATCGGCTATCGGCTATCGGCTATCGGCTATCGGCTGTGGCTACGGGCCGCGGCCCACATCGTGAACACCTCGCTCGGTTCGCCGAAATCTTTGGAGACGAACCCGGAGACGGCGGTCGGGGAGACGGAACCGCAAAACAGCAGGCGACCGCCGGGCCAGGGGTTGCCGGCGTACCGGCCGCGTAAGACCACGCGGGGAGGGCAGACGGGGACGGAACCGTCGCGGGCGTCGGAATCGTCGATGACGTAGACGATGCCCTTGAGTTCGGCCTTGCCCAAGCCGTCTTCGAGGTGCGCGGTGATGGTTCGCGAGGAACGCGCGTCGACGTCGTCGTCGTCGGACGCGCGCGCGACGGCGTGCCAAGCGCCCCGGTGAGCGCGGTCTCGAGTCAACACGAGGGGCTGGTAGTCGGGAGGAATCAGGAGCTTGAGCTTGAAGACGACGGCGTCCTTCGGGTCGTACCTCGGGTCGGTTGGGTGAAGCGTGTTCGCGTAAAGCCGCGGAACGTCGAACGCGTATCGAAATCCCCGGTAATTCCCATCCATCGCGTTCGCCGTCGTCGGCGCGTCTGAAACGAGCGCGCGACGCTCGAGATCGCCCGTCGGACGGCCGCCGTGGGGATACGGACCGCCGCCGATGCGAGTGGGAGGGCATAAGTGGAACCCGTCGCTCGTAAACATCGCCGATAAAAGCGGGATCACGTGACACAGCTCGTGCGCCATTCCATAACTGTTCGATGCCCACATCGCCGTGCGCGCGAGAGTCCAGTCCTGCGATGGACTTCCACTGCCGATCTTCATCAAATTTCCCACGACCTTCTCATTCTTCTTCCTCTTCAGTGATATTTGAGCCTCCATAGCGCGCGTAGAGTACGCCGACAGAACTTCGCACATCGCCGGAAGGAGCCCTTTAAACCGAGCTTCAATCGCACTCAACATGTCTTCGCGCGTTCCATTTTTCCATAACCGACGCAGGCCAGGGTCTTTCACCAACAGTTCTCGAATCAATAGCGGAATTATCGGCTTCGCGCGGTCGTCGAAAACCGCGTCGTGGTCGTCCGACGGCCTCGTTCCGCAGGCTCCGGATTCCGAATCGCCGTCGGGATCGTCATAATCGCAGTGCGTCGGCGCCCAAGGCAGCGGTGGTACGGTCAACGCCTCGACCAAGCCCGCAAAGTTTTCGCGCTCGCTTTCGCGCGCCCGATCGAAATCGACCCCCCTCTCCCGCTCCGCCCGCTCGCTCTCGCGCTCCGGCTCGCGCGTTCTCGTCAGACACGCGACTTTCAACGCGTACTCGTACGCGCGCGCGTCGTCCCCGAGCTCTCGAAACGACGCTCCGACGTCGTCGGCTCGCGCCGTCGCCGCCGCCGTCGTCGCGCACGTCTTCAGGAACACCCCTCGCATCGTCCGTCGCGTCGACGTCGTCCCGTCCGCGCGTCCCGGATGCCTCGCCAGCGCGCCTCGGCACGCGCGCGCCATCCTTCGCTCGTAGTGCGCGTCGTCGTCCGTCGCCGCGTCCGCGTACGCGCCGCATCGCGAGAACGCCGCGATCGTTCGCGCGTCCATCCACGGCAGGACGCAGTCCGCGAACACGCGCGTCGGGACGACGTCCTCGAGCGTCGTCGCGTCGACCGTCATCGCGCGTCATCGAGTGGCGACGCGCATCGAGGCGTCGGTGCGCGGCATCGCGCGACGGATGGCGCCGCGCGCCGCGAGCGACGCGCCGGCGCTGCCGTGCGCCGCGCGCGACGCGCGGTCGTCGCGAAGGCGGACGATGTCGCGAAAGTGGGACCGATTCGCGTCGCGCGGCGACCCGACGCCGCTGTGGGTGGCGGACATGGATTTCAGCGCCCCGCGCGCGGTCGTCGACGCGGTGACGGCGGTGGCGCGCGCGGGGCACTACGGGTACGCCGATCCGGACGATGCGGTGACGGAGGCGGCGACGGCGCGGTTTCGGGAGCGGCACGGCGTCGCGGACGCGAACGCGAACGCGCTGCGATGGCTTCCGGGACTGAATCCGGGACTCAATCACGCCGTGCGCGCGGCGCGTCGCGCGCGGGGGGGGGGAGCGGTCGTCACGGCGGTGTGCACGCCGATTTATCCACCGTTTTTGTACGCGTCGAGGAACAACGAAAGCGCGAGAGTCGAGGTGGCGCTGAGGCGAGCGGTCGAAGACGGACGCGCGCGGTACTCGATCGATTGGGAAGCGCTCGAAACCGCGCTGGCGAGAGAAGACGTCGGGTTGCTGCTGTGGTGCAATCCGCACAACCCGGTGGGACGGGTGTGGACGAGGGACGAGATGGTTCGCGTCGCGAGGCTGTGCGTAAAGCACGACGTCGTTTTGTGCTCGGATGAAGTGTGGCGGGAGTTGATTTTGGACGAAAAAGCGACGCCATTTTGCGGCGCGGGCTCGATTTTGGACGAAGTCGACGGTTTGCGCGAGCGATTGATCATCATGACGTCGCCTTCGAAGACGTACAACGTTGCGGGTTGCGACGTCGCGATGGCGTACATCGCCGATAAAGCTCTGCGGCTGCACTTCGCGCGCGCTGGCTCGGATAAAGCCGAAATCACGCCTTTCGGCTACGCCGCGACGCTGGCGGCTTACACAGATCCCTCGTGCGAAGAGTGGCGGCAGCGCCTTTTGACGTACTTGCGAGCGAATCGCGACCACATCGACGCCGCGCTCTCAGACGACGCCAACGCGCGTGAGCTCATGACTTGGACAGTACCTGACGCGTCGTATTTGATGTGGCTCAACTGTGAAAAACTCGTCGATCGCGTCGAGCGATCGCCGTTCGAGCATTTCATCGAACACGGCGTGGCGTTGAGCGACGGCGCTCCGTTCTCGGCGCCGCTCAGCGCGCGCATCAACTTCGCCACGAGGCGCGATATCTTAGATCAAGGTCTCGACAGCATCGTGACCGCACTCGAGCGGGCGTAATATCGAATTGAATCGAATTGAATTGTAACTTACATGCATTGATACCTTCCTATACAGGCGACTACGACTTTTGCGGTTCTCGCAAAGTATTCGGTTGCGCCCTGGGCGCGATTCGTCCCTTACTCGCCTTCTTCGACGCCTCCGCGCGTATGCGCTCTAATTTCTGCCTCGGTGTCTCCGGTGCCTTGGTCAAAGGCGACGATTTTGGATTTTCTTTCGTGTACCGCACCACACGCTCGTCCTCCTTTCCGCCGAGCGTGATAATTTTTTCCTTTTCATACGTCAATTTCTTCTTCCCATACCTCTCCCTTTGCATCTTATCCGCGTACGGTCTCGGCAACCCGCTCCTCGTCATCCACTTATAATTCTTCCCGAGCGCCTCCATCCGTCGTTTCGCCGCCGCCGTCTGATGAAACGTATTCCACGCGTAAAACGCCAAGCCCGCCGCGCCGACGAGCAACAGCACCACCAGCAGCACCCTTCGCAATCGATCGCGTTTCATCTTCGCCCTGCGGCTTCGAAACCACGCGTTCACCGCTTGTTCCGTCGTACCGATCTGTTTCGCCAGCCTCCGTCGCGTCGCCGCGTCGGGTCGTCGTTCGAGTTCGAAGACGCCGCGCAGAATCTCCGCGCCGGCGTCGCTCACCCCCGTTTGCCGCGCCTTCGCCTCATCCAGCGCGCGCGCCATCGTTCGTCGCCGAAGCGTCGACGCGCTCGAGGACGACACCGTCGACGCGCCGGTCTCGCTCGACGTCGCGCTCGAGCGAGCGACGCGCGCGTCGTCACCGAAACTCTCCCGTCGCGACATCGCGGTCGCGCGCGCAATCGCTCGCTCGCTCGCGCGCGCGCGCGAGTCGCTCGAACGACGCGTCGCGCGCGCCCGTCGCTCGTCGCGCGCCGATCGCGATCGCGCGCGTCCCGGGCGACGACGTGTGGCGTCGCGTCGCGCGCGGCCGCGCGTCCATCTTCGCCGCCCGCCGCACTGCGCGTCGCGCGAAAGCGCTCGATCGCGACGCGCGCGCGCGGAATCGCGAGACGAACGCCTCGCGCGCCCGCTCGACGCCGCGATCGATCGCGTCGACCGTCGCGACGCGCGAGAGCGACGGAATCGTGACGATGCGCGCCGACGCCTCGATCGCGGCGTCGCGACGATTCTTCGTCGTCGCGTTCGCGCTCGCGTTCGCGCTCGCGGGCGTCGCGCGCGCGCGCGCGTACGGCTACGATCCGTGCGCGTCGTCCGGCGAGCGCGGGATCGAGATCGCGGGCGCGGTGACGATCGGGTTGGCGTTTTGGCCCGGCGGCGCGCTCGAGCGCTGGGACGGGTATCACCCGTGCGCGCAGAGGGCGCAGCTCGCGGCGCTGGGCGTCGGAACGACGTCGTTCGTGATGAACAGCGCGGAGCTGACGGCGCTGCGAGGCACGCGGGCGGACGAGGATGGGCTGTACGCGACGAACGCGAGCGCGACGATGATGTCCGTCGTCGCGTACACGGCGACGCGGGTGAGCGCGCCGAGAGCGGTGCGGTTGGAGGCGGCGGAGCCGACGAACGCGAACGGACGAAGCGGTCGGGTGAACGCGCTGACGCTGTTAGTGACATTAGACGGTGGGGACGTGAAGTATTTGCGTTGGCACGACGGCGGGTGCGGAGCGTGCGGCGGCGTCGGGGACGCGCGGTGCTTGTCCGTGGGCGACGGCGACGTCGCGTGCTCGGCGTCGTTGGCGGGATGCGATGGCACGTGCTCGGGCTCGGCGTGCGACGTGGATTTAGCCACCGCAGATGCGTTGCGGTGTCAGCTCACGGTGACGGTGGCGACGAGCGGGACGGATAAAAACGACGAAGTCTTCGTCTTGGGTAGCCAGCTCGAGCGGCTTTCAATGTACGCGAGCTCGGGGGCGTACGCGAGCGCCTCGGCGCAGTCCACGGCGGCGGTGACGGGAGTGACGGGATTCCTCGGTTGAGCGTTTTGAGCGTTTGTTCGCGAAAATCTAACGCGTCTTGTTACACGGTTTGTTCTTTCTTCTATAACGACAGGTCGCCGGCGAGAATGTCGGCCAGTTTTTCCAAACGCTCCTCCTCCTTTAACGCCAACGCGTCGTCGTACAACGCGGCTATGCGCGCCTGCACCACGCCCTCGCCCATCGCGCTCGGCGACTCGGCCGCGTCGTCGCCGAGCAGCCCGTTTGCCACCGCCAGCGCCTCGACGTCCTCGCGCGTCCTCGTCGTCGTCGTCGCCCGCATCTCTCTCCCCAAATCACTCTCTTCCCCTAAACTCTTCAGTTCCAACACGTCCCACATCGTCGCTTCCAACGCCGCTATCGTCCTTCGAACGCCGTGCGCGTCCTCGTCCTTCGCCGCGTCCCTCGTCAGCGCCTCGTCCGCCGCCGCGTCGTCCAACCGCACCTCCACCACCTCAAACATCCGATCCAGCGCCCACGCCCGCACGTCTTCGGGCACGCCCGTCTCGCGCGCCTCGCTCACGTCGTACGCCACGATCCGCGCGTCGACGCCCTCGAACGCTTCCGTCGCGTCCTCGTCGTCTCGCGCGTCCCGCTCGAGCGCGTCCCGCCCGCGCGCGAACTCCTCCGCGCTCCCGCACGCCAGCACCACCGCGCGCGCGCGTCCACGACGCGCGCGCGACGCACTCTCGCGTTTCTCGCCCGCCGTCGCGTCGTCGACGACGCGCGCGCGCACGTCGGCGACGTAATACTTCGTGTCCAGCGTCCAGCGTCCGTCGTCGTCGTCGTCGTCGTCGTCGTCGTCGCGCGCGCTGAGCGTCGCGCGCACGGCGTCGACGTACGCCATCGCGCGCGCGCCGTACACGTCGCACGCGTTGGCGCGCATGCTCGCGCGCGACGCGTCGGCGCGCGTCGCTGTGCCGCACTGCGGGACGCGCATGTTCGAGCGCGGCGCGCTCGCGCGGCTCGGACGACGCGCGGTCGAGCGCGCGCGCGCGCCGGCGCTCCGTCCAGAGCGCGGCGCGGCCGGCGCGGCGCACGCGCGGCGACGACGCGCGCGCGCGACGACGACGACGACGACGATGACGTCGAAACCTTTGGACCTGCACGACTCGTTCGAGGACGCGGCGCGACGCGCGGGCGCGCAGACGTGGATCGAAAGCCTGGACGAGGACCCGGAATCGAGCGCGCGCGCGCCGAACCGAACGTCGCGAGAGGTGAGGTCGGGACACTACGTGGAGGTCGAGCCCGAGGCGCTGGCGAACCCTCGCGCGCGGTTGGCGTCGACGACGTGCGCGGAGGCGATCGGGTTTAAAATCGCGCGAGAGTGCGAAAACTTGGAGGATGGGTTCGTGAAATATTTCAGCGGTGACGTCGGGGGGGCGCGGGAGACGACGATGCGGACGTGGGCGACGCCGTACGCGCTGAGCATCATGGGACAGCGGATGACGAGCAACTGTCCGTTCGGAAACGGGAACGGGTACGGCGATGGACGCGCGATTTCGGTGGGAGAGATGGTGAATCCGGTGACTGGACAGAGGTATGAGCTCCAGTTGAAGGGGGGGGGGCGGACGCCGTTTTGTCGCGGCGCGGATGGACGCGCGGTGTTGAGGAGTTCGATTCGAGAATTTTTGGCGAGCGAGGCGATGCACGCGTTGGGGGTGGATACGACGCGGGCGTTGTGTTTGATCGAAAGCGTTCGCGGGACGACGGCGCGAAGGCCCTGGTACAGCCCGACGAGCGACGAGGAACACGCCAAGCGCGTGCCCACGGTGGATGACCCGAGACTGAAGGATTACCCGCCCGAGCAACGCGTGGAAATCGTGGAAATGTTAAAGCAACAGAAACGCGATCCGGACATCATGATACAAGAGCCGTGCGCGATCACGACGCGCGTTGCGCCGAGTTTCATGCGCATCGGGCACATTGATCTGTTTTCGCGACGCGCGACGGCGCCTCGAGCGACGGCGCTTCAGAAGGAACAGCTCAAGAAAATCATTCGCCACGCGGCGTTTCGAGAGTTCCCAGAGACTATCGAAGAGCACGGAGAAGACATGGCGAAAGTCACTCGATCGATGCTCGAAAAGTCTGGCAAGAAAATAGCGAAAATGGTCGCGGGATGGATCCGCGTCGGGTTTTGTCAAGGAAATTTTAACGCCGACAACTGTCTCGTCGGCGGACGAACGATGGATTACGGCCCCTTTGGTTTCATGGACAAGTACGACCCCTCGTTCGCCAAGTGGACGGGGAGCGGTGATCACTTTGCGTTCATGGCGCAACCCAAAGCTGGGCTCACGAATTTCGCCGTGCTGGCGGTTTCGTGCGCGCCTTTACTCGCGGGCGGCTCGGACGAGGCGACGGAGCTCGTGCGCGAGATGGAGGCGACGTTTGAGAACGAACTCAACGACGTCTTCCGCGCCAAGCTCGGGTTTGCGCCAAACGAAGACTCAGTGCGCGTCGCGCGCGACTTGTTCCGCTCAGAAAATGGTCTCGAAGGTTTGATGTACGAGAGCCAGGCGGATTGGACGGTGACTTGGAGACGTCTCGCGGAGTGCGCCGAAGTCGCCGACGAGAGCGACGACGAGGCGCTTCTCGCCCCGTTGCTGGAGACGTGCTTTTACGGTAATTCGATGAATGATGAGCGCAAAGCGAGCTGGTGCGCCTTCATACGTCGATGGAGAGACGCACTGAAGGCGTCTGGGACGTCGCTCGCCGACGCAGCGAAGCGCATGCGCTCGGAGAATCCAAAGTACGTCTTGCGCGAGCACTTGCTCGTCGATGCGTACACCAAAGCCTCCGACGGCGACTTTTCGCTCGCTGAAGAGTTGTTCGAGCTCACGCAGCACCCGTACGGGGGTGAAGGCGACGATGCGAAGTACGACGCAAAGTATTTTGTCAAGGCGCCCGAGGAGGCGCTGACGTCTGGCGGCGTCGCGTTCATGTCTTGATCCTCGTAAGCGAGTCCACTGTTCTTTGAACGGGCTCGCGCGGTCGCAAACGATTGAATTGATTAGTACGCTCGGTGTCGTTCACATCTCCACCCACTACGGTGGAAGACGTGACGCGACGACTCGAAACGCGTTTTTAACGCGCGAGCCGTCGCCGATTTTTTGGAACGACCCAAATTCGTTTTGTAACGCTAAATTACATTGCTAAAGCGATCCCAACTCCGTGGCTTGAACTCGAGTGTACTGCACCACGGGACGACCCGATCCGAACATGATGCCGTCTCGCCACCATAAGTACGCGGTGACGGCGATAATGGACGAGAGAAGAACGATGAAGCACGCCAACCAAAGCGAGCCTCCGACCGCCGTCCCGTGTCGTCTCAACGCCTCCTTGCGATGTTCGACTTGATCGGGATCTACAGGTGGAGGCGGCGGTGGTGGCGACGGATCCGCCGTCGGACTCGCTTGCCCGAGCGGTGTCCGCAGCGCGCTCGCGCAAAACGCCAAAGTCGCCGAGACGTCGATGTCTCTTCGCGTCTTTTCCTCGTTCACGGCCGCCACGCACACCGTCTTGATGCGATCGTTCGCGCTCAAATCGCACCCTTCACGACTTTTCACGTCGTCGTATTCGTATTTTGACATCAACGCCGCGCCGAGCGCTCGAGCGCACGCCTCGGTCTCGCGCTCGCCCTCCCCCGCGCCGACTAAATCGCTCGACTCGCACGCCCTCGTCGCGTCTTCCACCCCTCGCGCTAAACCAGCGTCGACGTGCGCCTCGACGACGCCGAATCGGCACGAACGCACGCCATCCACACCCTTCGCCCTACCGCACGCCTCCCACGCGTCTCGCGTCGCCCTCTCGACCGCCTTCGTCGCCCTTCGCGTCGCCCAACCGACGGCGCGCGCGCACGTCCCGTACTTCCCCCCCCCAACCTCATCGCACGTCCTCAGCGCTCGCTCCACCACCGCCTCGACGTCCCCATTCGTCATCTCTCCCACGATGCGCTCCACCACGCGTTCGAGCACGCCCTCGACGCACCCTCCCTCGCACGTCGCGTCCGCGTCGTCGCCGCACGCGCTCGCCCCCCCGTCCCCCCTCGCCTCGTCGTACGCCCGCTCCCGCCCGATCGCCCGTCCGACGCCCGCGCACGTCCCCAACAGCGTCCCTCGCGCCCCCGTCTCGCCCTCGTTCGGCGTCTCCATCGCGCGCGTCGTCGTCGCTCTCGCCGCGCACGTCGCCGCCGCCGCGTCCCGCGCGCCGTCGCGACATCGCGTCAGCAACGCCTCCGTCGCGCACGCCTCGCGGTCGGCGCTCGACGCGCACGTCGCCGCGATCTCGTCCGCGACGTCGCTCCACGTCGTCGGCGTCGTCGCGTCGTCGCGCGTCGACGCGCGAAGATTCGGATTCGTCGCGCGCGGCGCGATCGCGCGCGCGCTCGACCGCGTCGCCGTCGCGCCCCGCGCGAGCGCGGCGACGCAGACGACGCCCGCGACGATCGCGCGTCGACGCGCGCCGTCGCGCATCTCGGCTCGACGTCGCGACGTCGCGATGTGCCGTCGCGGTGATTTCGCGACGCGATGGCGAACGGCGACGCGCGGCGACGGCGCGCGCGCGTCGACGTCGGCGACGCGACGCGCGACGAATCGCGCGACGCGATCGCCGTCGCGTCCGACGGCGACGCGCGACGACGCGACGCGACGCTGCGCGCGACGAACGCGCTGGCGTCGCTGCGAGATTACGACGACGGGGAAGACGACGACGACGACGGAATCGCGCGCGACGACGGGACGAACGAGGCGTTACCGCTCGGGTGGAAACGCGCGATCGACGCCGCGAGCGGGCGAGGGTACTACTACAACAAGTCTGTGAACGCGTCGTCGTGGACGCGGCCGCCGACGACGACGACGACGAGGGAACGAGGGACGACGAAGGGACGCGAAGGCGACGATGGGCGAGACGGCGAAGACGACGAAACGAACGACGCGACGTTAAACGCGCGGGCGCGCGCGAGAGGGTTGATGGAGGCGTACGAGGCGAGGTGCGCGGACGTGGGCGCGCGGGCGGCGGCGACGCCGAGCGCGGCGCTGCGATACGCCGAGTTGATGGAGGTCGTGAACGGACGACGCGGCGACGTGGGGGCGGAGAGATTGCGAGCGATCGAGCGAGGGATGGATGCGGACGTCGAGGCGTACGAGGCGTGGACGAGGGAGGCGGAGGAAGAGACGGCGCGCGAGGAGGCGGCGGCGACGACGAGGGAGGGCGAGGCGGACGCGGCGGAACCGGCGGAACCGGTCGTCGTCGACGCGCGCGCGAAGGGGACGATACGTCGACCTCCGGCGCCGCCGTTACCGACGCACGAAGCGTTCGTCGCGCCGCCGGCGCCGCCGGCGAAGAAACCAAAGCGCTCCGCGGCGGCGGCGCTGAGCCACGCCAAGAGACTCGGGGGCGACGTTCAGAAGTGGGCCAAGCTGCGCGACGTGGAAGCGGAAGACGCGAGGCCCGCGAAGGCGAGCGAACGCATGGAGGCCGAACGCGCGCGCGAGCTCGAGGAATGGCGAAAGGATCGCATTCGAGACGGCGTCGATGGGTCGAAGAATCCAAACTTTTTACCCGTCGGCGACTGGCGCGCGCGCGTCAAAGCGGCGGCGGCGAAGACCAAACTCGAGGAGTTTCGCGCGCGCCAAGAGGATCAAGCGCGAGTGAATAAAACGGCGACGATAGAACGGTCGAACGCAGACGACGCGAGCGCAGAGCTCGAAGCGCCGCTTCCACCCGGCTGGCGCGCCTTCGTCGACGACGAATCGGGCCGCGTCTACTTCGGCAACTTTGACACGAAGCAAACGACGTGGGAACGACCGCGGTAGCGAAATCTTAGAAAACATAGACCTAGCGATGCGTAAAATAGAAAATCTAGCAAAAACTACTCATACCCGCGAGAACTACCCGCGCGTCTAATCCGCGGCTTCGGCGGGCTTTTCTTCGTCGTTTTTCTTCGTTCCCGGCGCCGGCGCGTTACCGTTCGCCGTCGCCTTTGCGTGCTCCCGGTCCTCTTTCGTCATCGCCACCATGCGCAGATTATACTTGCACAACTTTTCGTAGTCTTGCACCACGGAAAGACACGCGACGCCCTTGACGATCTCCACCATGATGGTCAAGTCTGGGTCTCCCAGGTTCACCTTGTTCGGCGGCTGTTCAATCATCCCCGCGATGGCTTCGATCACCTCCGTTCTGTGCAGCGTGTTATTCGACCGACGTTCGAACGCGATCGCGAACGTCTGCTCTCTCCCACTCTTGAAATGTTTCTCGATCAGCGGTTTACACGCCTCCTTGATCTCATCCACCCCCGCGAAGCACGTCGTCTCCACCGGCACGACGCGCATGGCGTGTCGCGAAAACGTCACATTCGTATCCCTCGCTCGCTCCAAGTCCGCCTTCACCAGCGCCGCGACGTCCGCGACGTCCACGACCTCCTTCGACGCTCGCACGAACGTGCACGCGCGCATGTCGAGCGATATTTCCTTAAACAGAGGATTCTTTCCCGCCTCGCGCAGTTCCTCCAGCTCCGCCGCGAGCGCGTCGCCCGCGTCGCCCGCGTCCTCAGCTTTCGTCTCCGCCGTCGCCGCGCCCGTCGCCGCGTCGCTCGCGCCATCCGCGCCCTCGCTCTCTTCCCTCGCGCGCTTCCGCGCGCGCTCGTGCTGCTCGCCGAGGTTCCTCGCGACGTCTCGCGCCGCGCTTCGCTCCTTCCCGCCGTCGCACGTCACGATGACGCCGCGCGCGCCGTACGGAATCGTCCCGCCGCTCGCGTGCGAGCTCTTGAACCACTTCGCCTTCTTTTGGCGCCCGCGCTGGGCGCCATCGCGCGCGCGCTCGCGCTTGCCGTCGCGCATCGTCGCGTCGCGGTGTGGCGGCGCGCGATCGATGTCGCACTTCTCGACGCGCGCGCGTTCGATCATGGCGTCGCGAGGCGCCCACGTCCCGGGCACCGACGGCAGCGACCACGCGTTTCGTCAGCGCGTCGTCGACAGGTACCAAAACTACGCCACGGCGCGCCGAAGGGCGAAAGTTTTGTTGCGCGCGCACGCGCTCGTCGCGATGGCGTTCGCGATGTGCACCGCGCTCGGCGCGTTCGCGACGCGCGGGATGCGCCTGGGGGCGACGTTTGACTCGAGAACGACGGCGACGCTGATGGCGGGGGTGATGGCGTGCGCGCTCGCGGCGCACGGCGCGCGAGCGGTGGACGATAAGCGCGGGACGGGGGGGACGAGGACGTGCGCGCTCGCGCTCGGCGCGCTCGGCGCGGCGCACGGAGCGTTCGGGACGTACGCGCGGTGGGTCGGGATCGACGAGATCGGGTCGCCGGCGTGGATGTGGGCGGAACTGACGTCGATGGCGATCGGGAAAGCGCTCGGCGCGACGTGGGTGTCGCCGGGGATGTGCTATCCCGCGTGCGTCAACGCGGAGACGCTCGCGGAGATGTTCATGATCGGGACGCCGCTGGGGGTGTACGCGATGTGCGTCGGGATCGATAGTCATCACGGGCGGAAGAATAAGTGAGCGCACTTTATTATTCACGAGGGCGACGGACGTTTCGCGAGTCTACGCGCGCGCGGGCGTCGACGACGCCCACGCGCGAGGCGAACGCAAGGCGTCGACGAGTCTACTCTCGGGCGAACCCGGTTCGGGTTTGACGTCGTAATCCCACCGCACGCGCGGTGGTGCGCTCACCATGATGGCTTCGATGCGTCCGCCGTCCAGGCCGAAGCGCACGCCGCGATCGTACAAGAGATTGAACTCGATGTAACGTCCGCGACGCTGGTGGTGCCATCGCTCCTGCGCCTCGCCGTACGGTTCGTCTCGTCGACGATGGACGATGGGGAGGTAGGAATTCAACCATTCGTCCGCGATCGCGCGCGTGAACGCCTCGGCGTCGGTGACGCCGCGCACGCGCGCGCCCTGATCCGATGTCTCGCCGGTTTCCAAGTCGTCGAAGAAGACGCCGCCGACGCCGCGATGTTCCCTTCGCGCGGGAATGTAAAAGTATTCATCGCACCACTCCTTGCACGCCTCGTACACCCCGTGTTCGCTCGGCGCGCTGTCGTACGCATCGCACACCGCCTCGTACTTGTCGTGAAACTCGCTCGCGTCGTCCTCGAACAAATAATACGGCGTCAAATCCGCGCCGCCGCCGTACCACGCCTTACCGCCGACTCGAAACCTGCGCACGTCCGCGCGAAACGTCGGCACCATGGGCGACCGCGGATGAAACACTAACGACAGCGCGCACGCTTCGTACGCTTGTCCGCCGCTCGGATCGATCTCTTGCCGTCCTCGGCTCGACATCGCCTTCGCGCGTTCCGCCGTGAGCGTCCCGCGAATGATGGACACGTTCGCCGCCGCCTTCTCGAACACTCGTCCGCCCTCGAGCACGCGCGTGAGCCCGTACCCGTCGGCTTTCGTGCCTCGCTCCCAGTAGTCCTCGCAAAACCCGATCCCGTCGCCCTCGACCGCCGCGAGCGCTTCGCAAAGTTCGCGCTGCTTATCCAAAAGAAAATCTTCAAAAGAATCCAAATCGACGCCGCTCGCGACGTCGCGCGCGCTCGACGCGACGCGGCGTCGCGACGACGTCGCCGTCGTGCTCGCACCGCGCTCGCGCCGTCGTCGCTCGCTCGCGCGCGCGATCGCGGTGCGGGAGACCGTCGCGCGGGACATGGCGGCGCCGACGAGTGCGGCGTCCGCGGCGTCGACCGACGCGATCGGACGCGCCGCGATCGTTCGCTCGCGCGCGCGTTTCATTCTATTACTAGCTACATCGCTCTCGCGATCCGTCTAACGCGACGCCCCGAAGCCGCCGCGCGCCGCGTCGTCGGCGTCGTCCGCCGTCAACTGTCCCGGCAGCCGCGCGCACCCCGGATTAAATATCGAGTACGCGCTCGCCTCGCCCGGTC
>Ga0257114_1000661_pt1 | contig 26501 bp, 12 predicted proteins | sample SI112_10mmetaG_FD_190149 | JGI IMG/M metagenome (GOLD analysis project Ga0257114, IMG submission 190149) | Marine microbial communities from Saanich Inlet, British Columbia, Canada - SI112_10m | ecosystem: Environmental > Aquatic > Marine > Inlet | place: Canada: British Columbia | collected...
ATAGGCAAACCAGTTGCGCTAGAATCCGTTTGGATACCAGGAGCGTCATACCAATCATAAATATAAGGCGCTGTTCCTCCCAAAGGCGTTGTAATTGCTAATCCTGTTGAATCTCCAAAGCAAAGTACATGCGTTGTATCTGTTATAATCGCTTGTAAGATATCTGGCTCACTTACAATCACTGAAAAAGTATCAATACATCCAATACCATCCGTGATTTCAAAGTTATAAATCCCTGATGACAAACCTGTTATTGTGTCATTTGTTAAATTCCCCTCTTCATACCAATCATATGTAAATGTTGGAATTCCTCCACTTGCACTTACCATTGCTCTTCCATCAGCTGATCCAAAACAAGAAGTAGGAATAGAATCCGTGTGAGCTACTATTTTTGGGGATGTGGAAGTAATTGTAAAATTAGAAGTGTCCTTACATCCATTGGCATCGGTTACCTCAACACTATTTAGACCTACGCATAAATTAGATCCTGAACTATCTATATCAGGAGCTGAAGCTGTATACCAATCATAAGAATATGGGAAAGTTCCACCTGATGGGGTTACAATAGCATCACCCGAACAGTCATTGTAACATAAAATATGGTTAGTATCTGTAATAGAGGAAGTGACAACTATTGGAGCTTCCACATTTATAGCAGCTGTGTCTAAGCAACCATTTGCATCTGTTATTTCTGCTAGGTAAGTTCCCGCGCAAACGTTTTTTATAGAGTCTGTAATTTGATTATCTGCATTTAACCAATCAACAAAATACGGAGCAACACCGCCAGAATATTCCGTCCAAGCAACACCATCGCATACCCCAAAACAAGACGCTTCAAATGAGCTTGCTAAAGAAACCATTTCTGAAGGCTCTCTAATTTCCACTTCAGTGGTGTCTTTACAACCTTTTAAATCAGTGAGTTCAACATGGTATAAACCTGCGCATAAATTAGAAACTGAATTAAGAGTCGGAGATCCTGGTACATCATACCATAATCTTTGGTAAGTTGGTGTTCCACCACTCGCTAAGGCTAAAGCATAACCAGAACAATCATCGAAACACGAATTATGAATGGTATCGATTTCAATATACGCCACAACAGGTTCTGGATTTGTGATATTTACCTCAGCTGTATCTACACAGCCATTTGAATCTATTACCTCACAGAAATAAGTACCCGTAGAAAGCCCTGTAATTGTGTCATTGGTTAAATTTCCATAATTATACCAATCATAAGAATAAGGCTTAACTCCTCCAGTTACTGTAATACTTGCACTACTTGTATCGAAATGACCACAAGAAGTTATACTAGTATTTATAATTAAACTTAATTCATCTGGAGCATCAATAGTAATAGTAGAAGTGTCTAAACAACCATTTGCATCTTCAATTTTAACGTTATAAGTACCAGCACACAAATTTTCTGCCTTAATATCAGAATCACTATCTGGTGAATTATACCAATCATATTTTAAAATTCCAGTTCCTCCTAAAGCGGAGACAGTTGCATCACCATTACATTCTCCAAAACAAAGATTATTAGTTGTATCCGTAATTGATGATGTTAATGCTAATACTGGTTCAGTTAAATTAACCTGCCCTGAATCTAAACAGCCATTAAAATCTATTATTTCAAATCTCCACGTACCGGGGCAAAGATTCCCAATACTATCTCCTGTTGGTGTTTCAGGAACATCAAACCAAGTAATAATATATGGCATAGTACCCCCAATTGGACTCATCTCTGCTGAACCATTACAATCGCCTTTACAAGATATATTTATCTCAGAGTCTATTGTATGTTCTAACGAATCAGGCGATTCTATTACAATTAAAACAGTATCTAAACATCCTAAACTGTCATTAACCTTTACATGATATTCACCTGCACACTGTTCCGATACAAGTTGGGTTGATGGCTTACCATCAACGTCATACCAACTATATTCGTAAGGACTAGTTCCTCCCTCAGGAATCACACTCATTACCCCATCACAGTCACCATAGCAACTTAACTCCGTAGCCTGATCAATTGTTACATTTAAAGATTCTGGTTGCGTAAGCGAAACCAAATCGGTATCCGAGCACCCATTTATATCGGTAACCTCAACATAGTAATTCCCTGAACAAAGATTAAAAATAGTGTCAGCGGACTGGCCACCAGAATTGTACCAATTGAGTGACAAAGCTCCATTACCTCCTGAATACGTAGCCGTAGCCCAAGCATTACATAAACCGCTACATGTGACGTTTAAAGAATCAGTTACTAAAATATTTACTTCAGCGGCTGGTTCAGTGATTATAATTGTTGAAGTATCCATACAGCCATTTATATCCCTAACTCTTACAAAATAAGTACCAGCACACAAATCAGTAACTCTGCTAGTTGTCGGAGAACCTACTATATTATACCATAAATAATCATAATCTCCAGTCCCACCTTGAGCAGTTACTTCCGCTTCACCAGTGCATGTGTTTTTACATAGAACATGTATTGTATCAGAAATTGAAGACGTTAATGCTTCAACTGGTTGGCTAATCACCACAGGAACAGTATCAGTGCAGCCATTATCGTCAGTTACTTCAACTCTAAATTCACCTGCAGGTAGTGATGAATGATTTGCGATTGCTGGATTTGTGGGAGCGTCAAACCAATCGTAAGTATAAAACCCTGAAGAGCTTGTACCTCCTGTTTGCGTTATAGTAGCTTCCGCCAATGTATCTCCAAAACAAAGAATGTTTGTTGAAGATAAAACGCTAGCAACTAAAGTATCAGGCTCAGTAATTATTTTATTCAAAGTATCTAAACAACCATTTGCATCTTCAATTTCAACATTATAAGTTCCGGCACAAACTTCTGTTAAATCTTCTGAATCAGGTCTACCTAAATGATCAAACCAATCATATTTATATCCCCCTGCACCACCGGTAGGTGTTACATCAATAGTACCATCACATTTACTCTTACAATTTACCATTGTAGCATTTATGAAACCCGATAATTCATCTGGCTCAGTTATTTCAACTGCAACAGTATCAGAGCAGCCATTACCATCTGCAGTTCTTACATTGTAAGTCCCTGGGCATAGATCATTAATCGTTGAATCTGTAACGCTACCTGGTGCGTCAAACCAATCGAAAGTATAATTTTCGACTCCACCTGTTGGCTCTACAATTGCCAATCCATTACAATCGCCCTTACATAAAATATGAGTAGTTTTTACTATGGTAGATTGAACTGAAGCAGAAGGCTGAGTGATTATGACCGAAGAAGAATCTAAACAGTCATTTTCATCCGTAACAAAAACTTTGTATTCCGCCGAAAGTAAACTATCCACAGAATTTGTTGTTTGAGAAATATCGTGATCCCATGAAAACGAATATCCAGAGCCAATAGTACCGCCTGATGCTGTTGCAATAGCCTCGCCTGATTCGTCACCAAAACATAAAACATGGACAGTATCAGATATCGAAGAAACCAATTTATCTGGTTCAGTGATTGTAACATAAGTAGTATCTAGACACCCAACTAAATCTTTAATTTCTATTCCAAAGGTCCCCGTATCTAAACTTGAAACACTGTTGATTGTTGGATTTCCTGGAACATCAAACCATTTAAAGCTGTAAGGAGATGTTCCTCCAACTACACTTGCCTCAGCAATACCATCTTGACCTCTGTAGCATTGAACATTTGTATAGGATGAAATTGAACCTTCCAATAAAGTTGCTTGTTCGATAATTACTGTTGATGTATCCAAACAACCATTTCCGTCACTAACTTTTAAATTATAAGTGCCAGCGCAGAGATTATTTGCTTGCGGGGTTGCTGGTTTACCTGGCGCATTATACCAATCATAAGAATATCCTGCAAAACCAGATGTTCCGCCAAACGCGTTAAAAGTAGCATTCCCTGTACAATTTGAAAAACATAAAACATTAGTTTTACTTGTAAGAGTAGCCGAAACTGGACTTGGCTCCTCCACTATTGCAACTGGAGTAGTTGTAATACAGCCAAAATGATCTTCTACTGTTAAAGTGTAACCACCTGCTTTCAGTCCAAATGCAAATGCTATTGATTGCTCCGAAGGATCGTCCCATGTGTATTCATATGGCGGACTTCCTCCAAATACTGTTGCTGTTATAGTTCCGTCCGAACCACCATTACAATTAACGCTATCAATAAAAGCAATTGATGCTGTTAAAGGGGAAGGTCCATCTACATCTATCGCAGGAAAAGCATTTTCTAAATAAGGAAAACCGTCTGAAGAGTCTCTTACAAGTAAAATATATTTGCCTGCACAAACCTCTGTAAGAACCAACGAATCTATTCCTATTGGATCCGTATCACCTGTATGAGACCATCTATAACTAAATGGTCCAACTCCATCGTCTAAAGAAGCTGTTATTGAACCATTACAACCACATGTCGCATCGGCAACAGTTGAAGAAATTGAAGATACTGCGAGTGTTTGTAATGTGTTTCTCTCATTTTTATAAACATCAGTGAAGTCGTTTTTACCATAAAAATCCCCTTTCTGAAATTGCACAGGAATATAATTAGCACTAGAACCCGTTAAATAAACTTTACCACTAAAGTTGTTTTCCAAGTGAATGGAGGTTTCAATCCTTCCTTGAACAGTCAGTGTAGACTCTATTGAACCTGTTAGCTCTAGTTTATTTTTAAGTAGAGAAAAATCTAAATTATTGGCCTCGGCATATTTGACAATTTCCACTTGATACTTGACCGAGAATCCAGATTTAGAATCAAAATATACATTGTCGAAAACTGTAGGGATTGCGGCACCAATTTCTCCACCACTGGTGTTAGACCAATGGTTTTTATCATTCCACTTTCCGTTTCCTCCAACCCAATATTTTTGAGCCTGTATAGTTTGGCACAACGTAAAGAGAACGACTATAAATAGTCCCTTTGAAATTTTATATATATTTCCCAACCCACAGTAATTGAGCAGTTTTTAACTGCATTATCCTAAAAAATGGCGTAAAAATAGCCACTTAAATTACGGCAAAACTAACAAAGGGTTTCCAAACTACCGCAAATTAATAGTTTTTACTGTTGATAAGTTTTTATTAATTAAATTTAAGACAAGGGAATTCCGTTTTGGATTTATTTCCTTTGACTAACTGTCCGCATCTAAAACATTGAAATTCTTCTGCTAAAACACTCTCCGTATCGTTATAGTTAAAAGTAATTTCATCTCCTGCATGGATTTGTTTACATGCAAAAAAAGCCCTTTCTTTCAACTCAATATTACCGTCACATTTATGATTAATGTACATAACAGGTTCTTTCACATTTACATGAATTGAAGCACTTACTTGAATCGAATAACGATTTGGAATTTTTATTTCTTCTCCTTCCACAAAACAAATCTGTTCACCTTGAACAAAGGACCGCTTGGAAATTAAAAACTTAATCCCGTTTTCTTCCTTTACCTCTACTTTTTCATCCTCCCAAACTGTAACCATAAAACAAGAATATCAAATATTGGATTAATTAAGAAAAAAAATCTCATTTTTGTAAACCTAAACAACAGAATTGCGTACCTTTTTCCACATTTTAACTACATTTGTTAACAACGTCTAAAACACAATATTTTAGCTTTTATGGATTTACATTCTAAATTTTCAAACAAGGTCGCTGCTAAGTATCAGATATACAACAGCTTATTCCTCACCTTACCTTTCGAAGAAATAACAAATACTGGGGTTTTATTACCCGTGTTGTTTAAAGAATGCCAGGATGGTTTTAATGCCAAAAAGAATCCAACTGAAATTATAGATACTTTTTTCGATAAACACACTGATGTTGAGAATGAAGAAGAAAGAATACAACTACTTTTCAAATTTATGCAATACATCGAACGTCAAGTGGTTTTATTTGATGCCGTTGAAGATGCAGCTTTTGAAGACATTAACGACTTAAATGGTAACGGTACAGTACGTTACGTTTTCAATCGTGCTTCTAGTCAGCAGAAAATGGACAAGCTGATTAAAAAACTTGAAGATTTTAAAGTTAGAATCGTTCTTACAGCTCACCCTACTCAGTTTTATCCTGGTAGAGTTTTATCCATAATAGGTGAATTAGAAAATGCTATCAGAGAATCAAATCTTCAAAAGATAAATGAATTATTGCAACAATTAGGAAGAACAGCCTTTGTTACAAAAGAAAAGCCTACTCCTTATGATGAAGCAATTCGATTAATGTGGTACCTAGAGAACGTTTTCTATCATTCCGTTGGTAATGTTCATGCAAGGGTTCGTCGTGAATTAGCAAAACAAGGTGTTACGAATTACGACAAAGATATTATTAATATTGGCTTCTGGCCATGTGGAGATAGAGATGGTAACCCATTCGTTACTTCAGACATTACATTAGAAACTGCTCGTCAGTTGCGTCATAAAATTTTCATTTGCTACTTCAGAGACGCAAAAAAATTAAGAAAGAGAATGACGTTTACCGGTGTGGATCAATTAGCAGAAAAGGTTTACGCCAAACTTTCATCCACTATTTTCAATACAAAAGGAAAGCGTTACAAAGCAGCTCAAGAAATAATTACCGATCTTGAAGCAATCAAAACATACATCGTTGAAAATCATCAAGGTTTATTCGTTGACGTAGTTGAAGATTTTATTGTAAAAGTGAAATTATTTGGTTTTCACTTTACCTATATGGATATCCGTCAAGATTCAAGGATACATGGTGAAGTTATCGATGAAGTTTTCCAAGCAGCAGCAGATGGAAAACTAGGAGACACTGTTAAAGGTAAAATCCCTGCTGATTATGCAAAACTTTCCCATGAACAACAAATTGAGGTATTGATTCAATTAGAAGGTAACATCGATCCTGAAATATTCGAAACTGAAATTGTTAGAGAAACATTGAAGTCATTCTATGTTATGAAACAAATTCAAGAGGAGAATGGTGAAACAGGATGTCATAGATACATTATTTCAAACACTCAGTCTTCGAAAAACATGTTCGAAGTATATGCACTAGCAAGAATTTGTGGTTGGAAGCTTGAGGAAATGACATTTGATATTGTTCCTTTATTAGAAACAGTTGAAGATTTAGATAATGGTGAAGATATCTTAGGATACATGTACAATCACCCAGTTTATAAAGCGCATCTTAAGGCAAGAAACAAACGTCAATATGTAATGTTAGGATTCTCTGACGGAACTAAAGATGGTGGTTACTTAAAAGCAAACTGGTCGATCTTTACTGCCAAAGAAAACTTATCAGGAATCTCCAAAACAAATAAAGTAAAAATTATCTTTTTTGATGGTCGTGGTGGACCTCCTGCACGTGGAGGTGGAAATACAAATAAATTTTACTCTTCGTTAGGAGATAAAATTGAAGATCACGAAATTCAATTAACAATTCAAGGTCAAACAATATCTTCAAACTTTGGTACATTAAACTCCTCTCAGTACAACTTAGAGCAATTCTTTTGTGCAGGTTTAGAAAACACTGTCTTTAAAGGTGATATTGCTAAAATGAATGATGCTCAAAGAAACATCATGAATAACTTAGCTGATTTAGGATTTGAGGCCTATAATAATTTTAAAAATGATCCGCTATTTGTTGATTATTTAGAAGATGTTTCTGTTCTTCAATATTATGGTAAAACAAATATTGGATCAAGACCTTCGAAAAGAAAATCAAATGGTAAGTTAAATTTATCCGATTTAAGAGCAATTCCTTTTGTCGGTGCCTGGACTCAAATGAAACAAAATGTTCCTGGTTTCTATGGAGTTGGAGCTGCTTTGAAAAAATACGAAGACGAGGGAAGAATTGATGAAATTAAAAGCTTCTATTCTAAATCATTATTCTTCAGAACTTTAATTGACAACTCAATTCAGTCAGTTTGTAAATCATACTTCCCGTTAACTTCATATCTTGAAGATGACAAAAAGTTTGGAAAGTTTTGGAAAGGTATTTACAATGAGTTTAATCAAACAAAGCGTTTGTTGCTTTACATCTCTGATCAAAAAGAATTAATGGAAAGATCTCCAAACACTAAAGCATCAATTGAATTAAGAGAGAAAATTATTCTCCCTTTGATCACAATGCAACAATATGCTTTAATGAAAGTTAAGGCAATTGAAAAAGATGATAAGAAAAACGAAAAGTGGAAAGCTGCCTACGAAATGATGATCATTAGAGCATTCTTTGGAAGTATCAACGCATCGAGAAACGCTGCTTAAATTAATGAGCACATTCGAATAAAATTAAAGGTTGCTATTTTTGGCAACCTTTTTTTGAATTATAATAAATATGAACTCAGATAATATCTCAGAAAATCCATTAAAACAGGAACGCTACGACAAAGCATATTTAAGAATAGCCATAGAGTGGGCTAAGCTTAGTCATTGCAAACGTAAACAAGTTGGTGCTATTATCGTGAAAGATAATATAATTATAGCCGATGGATTTAACGGAACACCTTCTGGTTTCGAAAACTGTTGTGAAACCGATGAGGGGGATACGCATTGGTATGTTTTACATGCCGAGGCAAATGCTATTTTAAAATTAGCACGTTCAAATAATAGAGGTACAAATTCTACTTTATACATTACCCTTTCTCCATGTAGAGACTGTAGCAAGCTAATTTTACAAGCAGGAATTAAAAAAGTAGTTTATGTAAATGGATATAAAGACACTACAGGGATTGACTTCTTAAGTAAGGCTGGAATTGACGTTGTTCAAATTGAAAACCCTTTTGATTAAATGAACAACAACAAAAATTCACTCAACTATATTCCTCTTTTAGCTGCAATTTGTATTGTGCTTGGAGTATTTCTTGGTAGATTTTTATATGAAGGAGAGTCTTCTAGTCTATTCTCAATATCAAATAGTTCTGGTGCTAAAGTTGACGAAGTAATCGAGCAAATAGTTAACAATTATGTTGATCCTGTTAACGAAAATGAAATCACCGAATTTGCAATTAATAAATTACTTGCTCATCTAGATCCACACTCTACATACATTCCACCTTATCAAGTTCAAGGAGAAAAAGAAAGAATGTTAGGGAAATTCGAGGGGATTGGTATTGAATTCAGAGTTATTGAAGATACCTTAATGGTTGTAAATGCAATTAAAGGGGGCCCTTCGGAAAAAGCTGGAATTAAAGCTGGCGATCGAATTATTGGATTAAATAAGCAAGAAATTGCATTAGGTAAGCTCAAAACCGACAGCCTAGTTAAATTGCTTCGAGGAAAATCGGGAAGTGAAGCTGCATTGATTGTTATCCGTCCTTTTACTGAAGGGAAAATCACGATCCCAGTAGTACGAGGTGAAATTCCAATTTTTAGTATTGATGCTAATTTTATGCTTAATCAAGAAGTTGGTTACGTGAAAATAAATCGATTCTCCTATCAAACTTCATCTGAATTTAAAGAAGCAACGGAATTACTAGTAAACAAAGGCGCAAAAAAGTTAATAATTGACGTAAGAGACAATCCTGGAGGATCTTTAAACGCTGTTATTGATATATGTAAAGAATTGCTGCCTAACGACAGAAACATTGTTTATACAAAAGGAGAGAACGAACAAGAAACCTATAATTCAAGTTCTGACGGGGCTTTTAAAGATTTAGAGTTAACGATTCTTGTCAACAGAAATAGTGCAAGCGCAAGTGAAATTTTAGCAGGAGCACTACAAGACAACGATCGAGCTACGATTATAGGTAGACGAACTTTTGGAAAAGGGCTTGTTCAATCAGTAATGACCTTGAAAGATCAATCTCGAATTCATTTAACAATTGCACGTTACTACACGCCTTCGGGAAGATGTATTCAAAAATCATTCAATAAAGATAATATATCTGGTTATCGTCATGATGCATTGGAACGTTGGAGAAATGGGGAATTATATTCTTCAGATAGTATTAAGGTGGTAGACTCGTTAAAATATGAAACACTTTCGGGTAGAACTGTATATGGAGGAGGAGGGATAACTCCTGATGTATTCGTTTCCTTAGATACAAATTCAAACAGTAAAATGTTATTTCAAATTTTAGATAATAACTTAATTAGAAACTTTGCGATTAAATTTTATCCAGCGTCAAATATAAAAGGTGCTGATTACAAAGAATCAAACAAATTACTTCAACAATCAGATTTGACAGATATATTTAAAGCTTACTGTGAAAGTAAAAAAATAGAATGGAATAATTTAGATTATATGACTTCTCAATCATATATACAAAACAGATTAGAGGCTTACATATTAAGAGTTAAATACAAGAATAGTGGATATTTCCGAAAAACTGCAGAAATAGACAATGAAATAATCAAAGCATTAAAGGTGCTCTCCATTAAAGATTAGTTTAAATATTCTACTTTTAAAATATCAGCAGGGTTTACTTTATTCTGAAATCGCTTTACCCATCCATAAGAAACATGTTTATTTGGACTAACAATCTTCCGTATTTGAGTTGAATCAGCGAAATAATATTCTAATTTCCTTAACGATTTGTTATAAATTCCATACAACATTCCATATTTAGTTTCTCCATTTCTAAACTTTATTCTTGGGTAACGATATCTGTAGTTTAAGTTAATTTCTTCCATAAAGCGTTTAATTATATAGTGAGTTTATATGTATATTACGATTGAATCAATTATATGTTTAAAATCAGCCAGTTGAGTTACGAACAGCTGTTAATAACCGAAGCTCTAAACTTAATAATCATTCAAATTTTAGTCGCATTTAGCGATTTATAAAATTAATACCAAACATGAAAATTGAAATTTTAATCCACTTTAAAAAAGTAAGCGTAACCTCTTTTAAAGAGCTAATAGAGTAATCAGGAATTCAAAGTAAAAACAACCAATCCCAAAAACGGAGAAATATAAGTAGAAAGTATTTAGGAGAAAATGCTGGATTAACTTCATCCCGAGAAGCTATTCAAATAATCTAATTACTATTTTTAACTATTGATCAACATTAGAATACACAATGAAAGAGACTGCGAAAAACAAAAGGTTACTACCAAATATAATTTCTTAAGTAAATCGAAAATTAAGTTTTTGGGTATTTCTAAAAAAAAGAAACTTTAGCTCAACAAAAACTTACTACAAGAAAAAAGGCGTGCTTTACAGTACGCCTTTCTCTTTAAGGATTTTATTACTTCTTAGTCAGGTTTCTTCTGATGATTAACTTCTTTGAGCACTTTACCTAGTTTGTACACTGTTGTACTAAATTTTTTACCGTCAGCGGTATACATATAAACGTTCCCATTCAATAAATATCCTTTTTCAAAATAACCTTCTCTGATGACCTGCCCTTTTTTATTGAAGAATTGTCTCTGCCCAGTTCCATTCCAAGGTGAAACTACCTTTTCAACGATGGATTTTGACACCATATTTGATGGATTTTCACCTGTGGCAGACGTATCTTTAATCTTGTTGTTGATAGGTGCTTTTTTGATGGTAACTTTTCCAGCCTTTTCTTGGGGCTTGAAGTTTTTGATAGCATCTGCATCAATTTTTCCGTCATTGTAAATTCTTTCCGACTTTACAGATCCATCTTCATGATATTCAACAATAGTACCTGCTTCCTGACCACTAACCCAAGAGCCTTCAATCATTAACTGACCGTTTTCGTAGTAATATTTTTGAACTCCAGTTCTTTGACCAGTTTGATTGTAAGACCAATCGTTTCTTATATTCCCATTTTTATAATAATATTTATAATCACCAATCCATTTGTTGTTCTTCCAATTCCCTTCTTCACGCTTATTCCCATTCTTGTAGTAAAAAATGGCAAGCCCATCAGGCCGGTTATTTTTGTACGTTAAAATATGTTTTACTTTATCGTTATTAAAATAATAAAACCATTTTCCTGTTTTCATATCATCAGAATAATCGCCTTCTTCAACAACTTGTTCTTCCTTGTAATTGGGGAGGTTTTTCATTTTATTTGTATAAATCCAATGTCCTTGCTTCATGTTATTCTTATCTACCGTGTTTACAGGTTCATTAGCAAGCACGTTTAAATTGAAGCCTAGTATGGCTAAAAGTGTGTATATCATTCTTAATTTTAACATTTTGAAATTTCTCTGTCTTTAATTTTACGGGCAAATACCTAAAAGGTTGTATTTTGTACAAATTTAATACGTTTTTCGGCGTACTAAATAATATTAAAAACCAATATATAGTGCCTTAAAACTGGAAATAAATAAATGGTTGGATTTCCGCACTTTTAAACTGATAAATCAAGATAATAGTCGAAACACAAACAAAACTTAATACTGGCCACCAGTTATTACCCAAAAAGCTTTGTAGTCTAACATCAACAGAATTAGGTATTAAGTGTAATATATAAGAAGCTAGCATTACAGTAAATATGGTCATATAGCTAGGGTTGGTTATGTAATCCAGAAAATGTACTAAATCGAAATTAAAAAACAACTGGTTAAAAAAATCAGCTATGGCAGTATTACTTGGAGCTCTGAAAAATACCCAGCAAAATACTACAAAGTGAAAAGTGATCAACCAACCTAAAAAACGCGATAACCATGTTCCGTTCTCGGTTCTTAAAGGGAACAAAGTACGAAACCCCTTATGAATAGCTAAAGCCGATCCATGTAATACACCCCAAATAATAAACTTCAAAGCAGCTCCGTGCCAAAGCCCACCCAATAACATAGTTATAAATAAGTTAATGTAAGTCCTTACTTTTCCTTTTTGATTTCCTCCTAATGGGATATATAAATAATCTTTCAACCAACGACTTAAACTAATGTGCCACCTCCTCCAAAAATCGGTAATATTACTGCTTAAATATGGACTGTTAAAGTTTTGCGGTAACGTGAAGCCCATTAATAACGCCAAACCAATTGCAATATCACTGTAGGCGGAAAAATCACAATATATTTGAATCGTGTAACCATAAGCACCCATCAAGTTTTCAAAGCCAGAGTATTTTAAAGGAGTCTCAAAAACACGATCAACAAAGTTGGTAGAGATGAAATCTGATATTACCATCTTCTTAAACAACCCTCCTAAAATCAAAAAACTCGCTCTCGAAATTGCATGCTTTGTAAGTTCGTACTTCTTATATATTTGAGGGATAAATTCATTTGCACGTACAATCGGACCAGCAACCAATTGTGGGAAGAAGCTTACATAAAAGCCAAAATCTACAATACTTTTTACGGGTTCAATCTTCTTACGGTAAATATCGACCGAATAACTAATCGTTTGAAAAGTATAAAAGCTAATCCCCACCGGTAAAATAATAATATCAAGATCAAACGCTCCACCAATAAACAAGTTGCCGAAAGCTGAAAGAACATTGTAAGGTTTAATTTCTAAACCCGTTAAATAGTTAATGGAATCGGTGATAAATCCCGAATATTTAAAGAAAAAAAGTAATGACAAATTGGCAATTACGGAGGCTGCTACCCAATATTTTCTATGTGAGTCTTTTGTAGCTTTAAAAATTTTATTTCCAATAACGTAATCTACAACCGTTGATAAAATCAATAATCCAAAATACAAGCCTCCTGCTTTGTAATAAAAGAATAAACTGAATAAAAACAGATAAATACTACGGATTTTAAGGTTTTTATATACAAGAGCGTAAAACATAAAAAAAACCGTGAAAAACAACCAAAACAAGTAATGACTAAAGAATAAAGGTTCATCAGGATTGTAAAAAAAGATACTTACAATCAACTCGTTATAATCTATACCTTCATTAATAATTAGTGGAATAATTCTACTGTTTTGGGTGTAACTATTGTATGAGTTTTGAATTGCCGTGTAAAACAACTCTCCTTGCAAGTGATATCCTTTTTCATTGAAATGCAAAAAGTCCGCTGCGGTTAATTTATTTTTATGCCATTTATTTATGGAGCCTAAGCCACCCATAACATTAAAGAAATCCCAAACTGCACAGTTATTTTCTTTCGCGAGTTTTAGAATTGAATTACGGATAGATAAATTTTCTATTAAAGCAGTTTTACGATGCCGCTTCCCATCTCCAGGAGTTGTTAAAATAATGTTTACGCCCGGTAAAGTAGCCTTAATGATTTGAATCAAACTATCGTAATATTGATAAAAAACAGAGTCGGTATAGTTTAAATTGTAAGCATCATTAATTCCAAGCGACAAAACCACTAAGTCTGGATTAAGCGTTGCAAACTGACTCGTGAAGTCTCCGCATTTTAAAAATGATTTCACTTTCGCTCCATTCACTCCAACTTCACTATACGTAATTCCAGGATTATCATTTAACAACTCAATCCCTTGTATTAAAAACGCTGCATCAGTTTCTAATGAATCTTTTTGAAAAGTGAAATATACCGTATCTACAGTACTTTTAATGCTATATTCTTTATAACATGCAAACGAATCCGTTACACAAGTAATCGAGTCAGATCCATGAGCAGTGATGTCGATGCTGAACTTCGAAGAATCATCACGGTAATACAACCTAACCCTATTAAACGAGTAAGAATCGAAAGTATGGTTATTCGTGTAAATTTTTAACGTTGTACTCGCATCCTTTGTACTCGCAGAAATTCCCGCAACTCCCCAATCGGAATGCGCTATATTTGAAGAACTTTTAAACCCTTTCCAATCACCAGTATATTTGGCTCCATAATTAATCGGTCCATTAGTATGCGCTAATCCAAACGGAAATATAAAACCCCTTTCACGTGTTCCACAACCTAATCCTTTATGCAAAGATTCCCTAACTTTTCCCGTAAAATAGCCTGCTTGAATATGTGAATCTCCAATATGTAATATTCTTACTTTGCCAGTATCGGAAATTTCGAAATGGTATAGCTTTTCGAAAAAAGCACCAAGAGTTGTCGAGTCTTTTACAGATAGTCGGTTTAAATCGTACCTAACAAAATCAAATTGGGAAACCGTATCCAACTCGAATAATTGAGCTTTTAATTCTTGCTTAAACCCAAAGGATAATAGCACTATTAATAGAAAAAATTTGAAATTTAGACTAGTTCTTACCTCAATTCCATTCCCTAACAAAGAATGCTTAAAAGTTAAAGCCTTAAAAGAATCAAAATATCTTTTCGCTATGGCCTTACCCAATACCATTAGTTAATACTCGTGCTTTTAAAGTCATTATAATCCGAGATAATAGCATTAAATAATTTGTTCCCAATCACTTTTGCCCCTCTTTTATTAAAGTGCATAAAATCCTTTTCCGCTAAAGAGGGATTAGCATTCACCCAACTTGGCATACTTAATTCACCTCCCATCACTTCGTATAAATCCCAAAACGAACAATTCGCCCTCTTGGCAGCCTTTCGCTGTGCATCCCTAACTAAATTAATATTCACAAAACTTTCCTCCTCGCTTTTACAAGCATCCGTAACGCTAATCACTAAAATAGAAGCATCCGGTAAAATTTCCTTTAATAAGACCAACTGCTTGTAAATAGTATTCTCGTAATAACGGTAACTTTTTAACTCAGCAGGCACAACATTTAATCCAAATTGAAAAATAATTAACCCGACATTTAATTCCTTTAATTGTTGCGTTAACGACGATTTATCCATTTTCGTAAAATCAGTACCGCTCGATCCTCTTAGTGCAATATTATCAACTGCAATGCCTTTTTTACAGTCTAAGGAAACACCGTAAACATCCGGACTATTAATCGCATCTAAAGAAAATGAAATTTTCCCCGTATTGAATCCATCTATTTGCCACATACTTTTATTCACCGTTGATGATTCGGTTAGCCTTCCCTTACTAATCATTCCCGTATCCGTACTTAATTCATAATTACAACCATTACCTCCATTACCATATAAAACACTCATAGTTTCAAAATTTTGAGCTTTTTTAAAGTATCTACTATTTCTACTTAATTCAATTTTTGCAGTTCCTAAACCCTCCAAATCAGAACTAACACGATGATAATAACCTAAAAACCCATATTTTAAATGCTTTCCTTTTTTCCCCTTTCCAAAAACCTGGTAACGCTCCCAGCCACTTTCCTTTTTAAACACATTTAGTCTACCTGAGTTTGTTTCGGAAATAGGCATAAATCCGACACCACAGCCACCGAATAAAGTTTGTAAATTCTCCCTAACCACTCCGCTGATTCGGTCGCCTTCTAACTGAGAGTCACCAAAATGTAGAATTCTTAAAGGTTCCGACAAATCATTTACTTTAGACAGTTTATGGTAAAAGGAATACAATCCGTTTTCAAAATCCGAGGGGTGTAAAATTCGTTCTTTCGCCTCCAAAACAATTGCAGAGTTGAGTAACAGTGAATCCACATTGACCGCTAATAAAGAATCAACTTCAAGTTCCTCCAAACTATACTGCGAAGACACTTCATGCAGCACCTCTAACTCACGAAGTTTGTCTTTATAAAAATCTTTAGGTTTAGAAAACGACAACGTAGCTTCACCCCATAGCGATATGCCTTCTTCAGGTATAACCCACACAATAACGCCCAACATAAGTTGAATCGAAATTAAAAACAAGGCTATTTTATAAGGCTTAATCAACTAATACTCATTTTTTCTAACTCAAATTTACCCATTAAAACCCCTTAATATAAGCCTGCAGCTGTTTAATTCGAACTGTTTATTGTTAGCAACTACGATTTGGGCAACACTAAGAATTAAGTTAATTTTGAAGCGTTTAGTGGAAAAATAGAAAATTATGGAATTGGATAATACAATTAAAAAAGCGTTAAATGAATTTCATCTTATTACAGATGAACGAAAGAAAATACTTCATCAACTAACTGACTTTGTGAAAGGTGAAAGCGCATTAGCCGATTTGATTTTCATTTGTACACACAACTCTCGTCGAAGTCATTTATCCCAAGTTTGGGCCCAAGTAGCCGCTAATTATTTTGGCTTTTTTGGCGTAACATGTTATTCTGGAGGGACCGAAGCGACTGCTTTTTTTCCATCTGCAATACAAGCTTTAGAAAACGCAGGATTAAAGGTCAAAAAATTATCGCAAGATCCCAACCCAATTTATTCCATAAAATATAATGTAGACGTGCATCCAATCATTTGCTTTTCCAAAAAGTATGATGATGAATTTAACGTTCAAAACAATTTCGCAGCAATTATGACTTGTGATCATGCCGATCAAAACTGTCCATTTATTCCAATGGCTGCTGCGCGTATTCCAGTCCGATATGAAGACCCTAAAATTGCCGATGGTACACCAGAACAATTAGCAAAATATATCGAACGCAGCGAGCAAATTTGTCGTGAAATGTTCTACGCTTTTTCAAAGGTTTTAGTACCGTAGTAATCTTAATTGTTAGCTATTAAAATCGATCACGATATTTTTTAACAGAAAACCTGAATTATGAAATAATAAAACCATTTTTTTAAACAATTCTATCAAACCTTTAAAAATTCCGTCGTGTTCAAATGTGAATTCGTTAAATTTGAATTATGACTGAAATTAAACGAAGCGAAACGTTTGACTTAGCTTTTAAATTCATCACACAAACCAATAAAAATGTATTCCTAACCGGTAAAGCTGGTACGGGTAAAACCACATTTTTAAAATATTTAAAAAGCCATACTCATAAAAACATGGTTGTTGCCGCACCAACAGGTGTTGCCGCAATTAATGCTGGTGGAGTGACTTTACATTCATTATTTCAGTTACCCTTTGCACCGTTTATTCCAAGCTCAAACGCTACAGAAAACACCTTACACAAACATCCTTTACTTTCGCAAATTCGGTTGAATTCTCAAAAGCGAAAAATCCTCGTTAATATGGATTTGTTGGTGATTGACGAAGTAAGTATGGTGGCAGCAAACACATTGGATTCTATTGATATTATTTTAAAAAGTGTCCGTAAAAACTTCAACTATCCATTTGGGGGCGTTCAGGTTTTATTTATTGGGGATTTAAGACAATTACCTCCGGTGGTAAAAAACTTCACATCCGGTATTTTCCAGTCTATTTACAAATCCTACTTCTTTTTTGATAGTCTCGTTCTTTCGCAATACACACCAGTAATGGTTGAACTTAAAACGATTTACCGACAAAAAGATGATAATTTTGTAGACATTCTAAACGGAGTACGCGAAAACCAACTCACGCCCAAACATTTAGAAACGTTAAACAAACGTTTAAAACCCGATTTCACCCCAGAAACAAACGCTGGATATATTACCCTGACTACGCATAACTCTCAAGCAGACACCTTAAATCAAGCACAAATTAATCAGCTGAAAGAACGAGAATATATTTTTAAAGCTGAGATTAAAGACGATTTCCCACAATCCATGTACCCTGCGGATGCAGATCTTGTTTTAAAGAAAGGCGCGCAAGTTATGTTTTTAAAAAACGACACCGAGGAAAAGCAATATTTTAACGGTAAAATTGGAACAGTAAGTTATATAACCCACAACGAAATACACGTAAAGTGTAAAGAAGATCCAGGCGTAATTATCGTACAAAAAGACGAATGGAAAAATGTACATTACAAAGTGGATTCTAAAACACGTGAAGTAAACGAAGACGTTTTAGGATTATTTAAACAATACCCTTTAAGATTAGCTTGGGCAATTACCATTCATAAAAGTCAGGGATTAACGTTTGATAAATTAGTAGTGGATGCCCAAAAGGCGTTTGCTAACGGACAGGTTTATGTAGCCTTATCACGTGGTCGCTCCTTAGAAGGTTTAGTATTAACCAGTCCTATTTCACAACAATTTTTAGGCGCGAATCAAAACCTTAAAAACTGGGAAAACCACCACAATAAACCAGAAGGCTTATCGGAATTATTAGAGAATTCTAAAATAGATTGTATTCAAACCGAATGTATACGGATTTTCGATTGGTACAATACTGTTCAAATTATCGCTTCGGTAGATAGAATTGTAAAAAGAGAGAAAGAACAATTAAATCCTGAAGTACCGGCATGGTCGAATGATATTTTGAATCAAATAATGGATTTAAACAAAGTTGCCAAAACCTTCCAAACAAGTATTATTAATCTAACCCTCGATCCTGAGTTCCGTGAAAATCAAAACCAATTCCAAAAGCGCTTAAAAGATGCTGCTGATTACTTTTTACCCAAAATTGAGATATTTAAGGAGGTAATCCTAAACCATCCGATAGCGTGTAAAACAAAAAAAACATCCATAGAGTTTGATGAACCTTTCGAAGAATTAGGATCTTTTTTACACGATTTAATTCATCAATTAAAATACTTGGAAAAAGAAAATTTCGATCTTGACGAATACCTTAAAACCTACAGAGTAAACAAAGGACCAACCCTAAAAATTAAAAAAACTCACGTCGACAAACCAAAAAAATCACAATCATTAGTTTCCGCCGCCGAAATAGAGCACATCAATCTATACCAACAACTAGCCCTCTACCGAAAAGAAAAAGCAGGCAAAAAAGGAACTCCTATTTATAAAATCTTTAGCAACAAAGCTGTTAAAGAAATGTGCGAATTTCTACCCCGTACCGAAGAAGGTTTATTTCTCGTAAATGGTTTGGGGAAGGTGACTATTGACTTATATGGTAACGATCTTATTGAGATTATATCGACATATTGTGATGATAAAGATATTGGTCCTAAGGATTTGTTTGGATAATTACACTTCTTATTCCAAAGCAAATAATAATTTGAACCTAAAGTTTTAAACTGTGTATTAGTCTAGAAATATTACCAATTCACATGAATCAATTAATAAAAGAGATGTTTACTTTTAGTTCACCAAGAGTTTTAACGACTTGTATATAATATACAATCTAAGTTAAATTAATGTTAAACCGACAATAACAGTTAAAATACTTTCAGAGAGTCATAGTTAAAAATCTACTTGATGTTTTTGTTAAAAAACATATTTAAATCTTTAAAATATTGTTACATTAAACAAAACTATTTAATAAAATAATTGATGATATATCGATTGACAATACTTTTTATTACAGCCTTTTCCTTATTAACTTTCAAGTCAATAGCCCAAAAAGACATTCAAAAACAGTATTTAGTGTTTGATGCAGGATTTAATTTTACTGGAGGACTAAATCTTGCCACTTCTAATATTTTAATTCCTAAAGTTGGTTATACCTCCAATGTTAAAGTTGAACATGAATTTAACAATGGTCATTCAATTATGGGTGGTTTGGGGACCTCTCTAGATGGGTTTGTTTTAGATACACGCTTTAAAAATGTTTTACATGTTTATAATCTTAATATCCCATTTTTATTTGGCACAAAATATGATAACGGCAATCATTTCTACATTGGATTAAATCCATCCTACTGTCTGATGTCAAGTTACTCTGAAGTTTTAAATACCTTAACTCCAAACAAATGGGATTTAAAAATGCAATTTTCATATACTCGGAAATTTAATAAAAATATTGGACTTGATATTACATCGAGGATAGGTGTTTTAAATAATTCAATTTATAAAAGCGGTTTTTCATCTTACTGGGACATCTCGGCAAAGGTTTACTTTAGGTTTATACTGAATAAAAGTGTTGCATTTATAGCTCAATAAAATCATTAATCTCAAGACAAAATTAAAAACTTTAAATCAGGAATAAATTTAGTTGTTGAGAAGAGGAAGCTATTGTGGATGCTAACTTTAGATGTCTCTACCAAATTGATCTTGATATTCAAAATTATAATACAATCTGCGAATACCACCTAAATTTAGAGTTTCGATTTAGCTTAAAATAAATATTTTATTATGATATCCGAAAACATAACTACTTATAAATTATCTATTTGATGAGTATGCCAGAATCAGCATTTAGAATCTTGAAACATAAATTATTTTAGTTGGGTAGATTTGTTTTGATTTAAAATTGCACAACCGTATTTAAATTAATCTACTTCTTTATACTTACTCCTCAACTCGATTAAGAGTTGATTTAATTCAGCTTGCTTGGTCTTAAAATCGGGAGAATTGTAAATATTATTCATTTCCTGTGGGTCATTTATCAAATCAAACATCTCCCATTCTTTACCTTCACTATAATAATGAATTAACTTAAATGAGTCTGTTCTTATTCCATAATGCTTTTTTACCATGTGCCATCCATGTGGATATTCATAATAGTGGTAATATTGTCCTTCTCGTTCGAAAATTCCACCTTCTAACCTAGGTTTAATAGATTGTCCTTGCATATCGGGTGGAATTGGAATTCCTGCATAATCTAGAATAGTTGGCGCAAAATCTAAATTCATCACCAAATCATTGTTTACAATTGCTGAATCTATATTTGGAACCTTCATTATAAATGGTGTTATTAAAGACTCTTCATACATGAAGCGCTTATCATACCATCCATGTTCTCCTAAAAAAAACCCTTGGTCAGAAGTGTAAATAATGAGTGTATTTTCCCATTCGCCTGTCTTCTTAAGATAATTAATCATTCTTCCTAAGTTCTCGTCAACCGAGACGATGCAACGTAAGTAATCTTTAATATATCGTTGATACTTCCATTCAGCTAATTCTTTTTCGGAATAGCTGGATTGATAAAACTCATCTGAAATTGGTTTGTAATGTTCATCCCATTCTTTCTTTTGCTCAGATGATAATCGATCGTATGAATGTTTCCAATTAAAAACAGGATCCCAAGTTTTACTCCCTCCAGTTCCTGTTTCGTTTGGATACTTGTATTCCGACCCTGTTCGATCAACAAAAATAGAACTATCATTCTTTAAAAATGATTTCGGATCGAGTTTCATGTCAAAAGACATGTACATGTTTTTAACTGCTAAATCTTGCACTTTAGCTGCCTCTCCTCGGTTACTATAATCATCGTGAAAATTATCAGGGATTGGCAAGGAATCGTTCGCGAATAAATCAAGATGTTTAACGTTTGGCATCCAATTTCGATGCGGTGCTTTTTGCTGGTACATTAAACAAAATGGCTTACTTTGATCTCGCTTTGCCAGCTGTTCTAAAGAAATGTTGGTTACGATATCGGTAACATATCCTTCTGTTTCGGAAGTATCTCCGTTTTCAATCATAAAGGGTTTATAATACTGTCCTTGACCAACTAAAACATTCCAATAATCAAATCCTTGGGGTTTGGAATGTAAATGCCATTTACCAACCATCATAGTATGGTAGCCTTCCTTTTGTAATAATTTTGGAAAGGTTTGTTGCGAACCGTCAAACTTGGATCGGTTGTCCTTAAAACCATTAATGTGGCTATACTTCCCTGTCAATGCTACAGCTCTACTTGGTCCGCAAATTGAGTTGGTAACAGCACAGTTATTAAACAATACTCCATTTTTTGCGATATAATCAATATTGGGTGTATTTACAAGCTTGCTCCCATAAGCACTAATCGCATGACGAGAATGATCATCCGTCATTATAAATAAAATATTGGGAAGTTTTTTAACCGTTGAAATTGTTTTATCAGTTGATAAGTTTGGCTCTGAAGAACAACCAGAAAACAATATACTAATTGAAAATAAAAACGAAGCAAATACAAATTTCATTCTAAAGTGTTTAGTATTCTAAATTAGGAATTAAACCTTGATTAATTCTTTAAATAAAAAAGGAGGCTCACCGCCTCCTCTCATTTTAATATTACTCGTTTTTACCTTAATAGATTTACGATACCAACTTTTTGCTCGTTAACAGGATAGCCATCAGGATGATTAGTCTTGTAATAAATTTTATAAACATAAGTATCAACCTGAACTCCTTGCCCCATAAATGTTCCATCCCAGTCATCTGTCATTGATTCAGTCTTATAAATTAATTGACCCCAACGGTTATAAATAAACATTTGATAATCAGATATGTAACTACCTACTGCATTAAACGAATCGTTTATCCCGTCACCGTCAGGCGTAAATGTATTTGGAACGTATAATGTACTTGGACAATAGTCTGATAATTTAATGCGATCAGTTATGCTACAAGTTCCCGCACTAATTTCAACAACATAAGTACCTGCTGCATCAACACTAATAGCTGATGTTGTTTCTCCAGTTCCCCACAAGTATTCATAGTCACTTCTAGCCCCCGCTTCTAATAGAATAGCTGTTTCTAGTTCATTAAAACAATAAGGATTTACCGCTAATAATTGATCTAATTCACTTACTGGAAGATCTACTACACTTAATAAAACTGTATCGTATGCTGGACAACCTCCATCGCTCACCGTGACAATATACTCCCCTGCTTGATCTGTGCTAATTGTTGAAGTTGTTTGACCAGAATTCCAAGTAATCGTATTTCCAATATTTCCTGCATCAAATGTTACTTTGTCATCACCTTCACAAATCACCATGTCTTTTCCTAAATCTACTATTGGATAAGCAATGAAAGTAACAGCAGTTGTGCTTGTTCCTTTGCAACCATGAATATCCACAACATCTAAAGTGAAATCGCCTGATGTAGTTGGAGATATCGTTGCTGTTGTGGCACCGGTACTCCAAATAAAATCAGTGGTTTCACCTTTGTCGTTTAAGTCCGTTAAAGTAACACCGACTCCTTGACAAACTGTTGTTCCTTGAATATTTGGTGTTGGATTACTATATACATCTACATCAACAGTTTCTTCTGATACACATCCTTGATTACTGGTTACTTCTTGTGTATATATCCCTGCTGTTAATACAGAGATGGTTGCACTTGTTTCTCCAGTGCTCCATAGATAAGTATAAGTTCCTCCTAGGTCATTCATACCACCGATTAAAGCAGCTTCTCCATCACAGATACCTGCGGCATCTGGTACTAAAACTGGATCAAGGTGAACAATAACATCAATCGTTCCATCTCCTTCACAACCTCCACCGTTATCTACATGTAAATCATAGGTTCCTGTTGTAGTTGCTAAAAATGTTTCAGATGTTCCTGAACCGTCTTCCGACCAAGTAAAGAAATATCCATCTGAAGCTTTAAAATTTGGTATCAAGGTTACATCTTCTCCCTCGCATAAATTAACCGTTAAGTTATCTAAAATATTAACCGTTAAATCACTCTTATCGATTACAGATCCTAAATCTCTTCCTGTACAGCCGTACTGATCTGTTATATCAACCCAAACAGTTGTTTCAATAGCTGTTGGAAAATTACTTTGAGTCGATCCATCCTGCCAAACATAAGTATAAGGTCCGTTTCCGTTATCATAACCTACCACATCAAAAGTGTGCGGACTTCCTGGACATTTTGTTTCATCTTTGATAATATCTGGTGTTGGCATATCAATTACTGTCAACTTAACATCATCTGATGCTTTACAACCTTTATCATCCGTTACCTCCACTTCATAATCTCCTGCTACTTTAGTAGATAAAGTTGGTGTTGTTTTGCCATCATTCCATAAATAGGATACAAATACTCCCGGTGTAAAATCCAATGCTGAAGCATCAGCACAAATTATCTGATCAGCTCCTAAATCCGGAATAGGGAGTGCGGTTCTTTCTAATGTAAAATCTGCTGATCCTGCACATCCTTCTAAGGTTGTAAAAGTTACCGAATAATCTCCTGCAATCGAAATTGTACTTGTTCGAGTTGCATCTCCATTACTCCATAAGTACTCATCGAAATCTGCACCTACATCAAATAAAACATCATCTGCATCAATACATACTGAACTATCTCGAATCGTTACTTCAGGCATTGGGCTAACCGTTAAAACAACTTCATCTTCTCCTATACAGCCATTTTCATCGGTTACCACTACGCTATAAGTTTCAGTTCCTTCATTTTTAGCTTTGATTGTTTGCGTAGTTCTTCCGTGTCCCCAAACCCAGCTTTGAGCTGTTGAGTGACCAGCATTAAACAAAACTGAATCTTCAATGGCACAAATTTCAACATCATCTCCTAAATCTACAACGGGTAAATCGTGAACCGTTAATACAATTGTATCTGAATCCGTACAACCTTTAACGTCTTTTATTGCAACCCAGTATTCTCCAGCTAAATCGTTTTCGATGGTTTGAGCAGTTTCGCTTGTACTCCAAGAGTAAGTCATTCCTACTCCTGCATTTTTTGCGTCAAATACAACTTTTGGATCTGAATTACAAATTGATGTATCAGGTCCTAAATCTACTTCTGGTAACAAATTAACTGTTACATAAATTGAATCTTCTCCCTTACATCCATTTTCATCTTCTAACTTAACTCTGTACATCGCCTCTGTATTAACTGAGTACGTCTGCTCATCGGTAAACGTACCATTATCTGGCGTCCATAAATACCAGTTACAGTTTGCAATTCCAGCATTCAACACAACATCATCTGCATCTTCACAAATCGCTGTATCTGGACCTAAATCAACAGGTAAGAAGTTATTTACAGTAAGCGTTATCGTATCAGCTGCCACACATTGGTTAATATCTATAATTCCTATTGCATAGTCTCCCGCTACTTTAGTATCTAATATTGCTCCAGTTCCAGTTGGTATATTACCAGGAAGCTCAAACCACTGATAACCTAACATTCCAGGAGTTACCGCTTCGGCATTCCATACAACCGTTGGTGCATCCCCACAAATTGTTGAATCACGAAGTACAATTTCGGGTAACGTATTTATCGTTAATTCAAATTCTGCTGAATCCAAACAACCATACGTATCTTCAATCACTACTTTATAAATATTCGCTGTATCAACACTAATAGAAGGAGTCGTTTGACCTGTAGTAGTCCAAGCACTTCCATCAGCACTTACTCGCCAAGTATAAGTTGTGTCTCCTAAAGGATTAGCAAATGTTACAAGCTCTAATGCTGCGTCTCCAGCACAAATACTTGTATCATTTCTTAAATCAACAACAGGTAAAGCGTGAACAGTTAAAACAATACTATCAGTATCATGACAACCATTAGCATCTTCTATAGCTACATAGTATTCACCGTCAACATCAGTACTTAAATCATTTGTTGTAGAAACCTCGGAACCCGCTGGAAGATCTCTCCAACTATATGAAGTAATAGCTGATCCGCTTCCACCTGTACTTAAAACTGATGCATCAATAGCAACTGCTGCTGCACCCGCACATATAAATGTATCTCCTGGTAAAACCGCTATTGGTAAATCATTTACAAACAACTCTACTGAATCCTTTTGTTTACAACCATTTGCATCCGTTACCTCTACTCTATACATTTTAGCTTCAGACTTGGTAATCGTTTGAACATCTCCCCCGTCAGCACCCCAGTCATAAGAAGTAAATAATCCTGCATCAAATGTTACATCATCCCAATCAACACAAATTGTTGAATCATTTCCTAAATCTGGTTCGGGTAATGGATTTACCGTTACATAAATGGAATCAAAACAACTATCCCCTTCAAAAACATTTGCCAACATTAACTTATAAGTACCATAATGGGTGCCTAAATCTGTAGCGTCGAAAATGGTATCTCCTGAAAAAGTAATTTCAGCACTTTGAGAAGCTGTTGTTGGAAATGAATCTATACTCCAAATTCGTTCTCCGTTTGCAATATTTATCATCGTATCCAAACGAACAATTTCTCCTACACAAATTTCTGGATGTTCTTCTT